>Ga0335396_10001948_pt1 | contig 25909 bp, 27 predicted proteins | sample FRY02_FD_205743 | JGI IMG/M metagenome (GOLD analysis project Ga0335396, IMG submission 205743) | Freshwater microbial communities from Lake Fryxell liftoff mats and glacier meltwater in Antarctica - FRY-02 (spades assembly) (version 2) | ecosystem: Environmental > Aquatic > Freshwater > Ice >... | reverse complement strand
TCACCCTAAAGCGCCCGTTCCAACTCGGGATAAGAAGCCAGTTGTCCCTAAGACGCCAGCAAAAAAGCCGGTGGTTCTGAATCACCCTACAAACAAGAGTGAGCATAAAAAGGGCATTGACGTTTCGGTACACAACGGATCAGTCGAATGGGCCAAAGTTAAAGCTGCCGGGATTGATTACGCCTTTTGCAAGACATCAGAAGGAGGTGATTGGGAAGATTCGACTTGGACTTCAGCTCGGGTTACTGCAATGAGAAAAGCTGGAGTCCAAGTTGGCGTTTATCACTATCTAAGGCCCAGGCGTGATCGCTCAGGCGCGGAGGAAATGAAGTTTTTTATGAAGCAGGCACAATCAGCCGGTTGGGGAAAAGAAGGCGACCTTCGGCCCGTAATTGATTTTGAGGAAAATGGCGATCTGTCAGGCGGAAAAGTTCTTGCTTACTTGAGTTCAGCAGTTGACGAGCTTAAAGCCATTACTGGAAAAACCCCAATCATTTATACCGGGGGTCCTTTCTGGGACGCCAATACTAATTCCTACAGCAATAACTTTGGTTGCCCGCTCTGGCTTGCTGCCTATGTAACAAACCCAGACAAGTATCTACCTGCGGCTTGGAATCACGCTGGTTGGGCCATTTGGCAGCACACTGATCGCGGCCCTGTTAGCGGAGTTTCGACCGATAATGTCGATCAGAATATTTCAAAGCAGCTTCCGTCGCTTTGAGTTTGCCCCTGTAGCTCAGCGGATAGAGCAGCGGTCTTCTAATCCGCAGGTCGTCGGTTCGATTCCGACCGGGGGCGTAGATTCCGACCGGGGGCGTAATTACAAAGTTCTTCTTGAAGTCTGTCTTAAGGTTTGCTAAGATCCCACCTATGATAGAAAATGAGCAGATAGTTGAGAGGATTTACATTAGAGAAGCAGCGCAATTGCTCAACAGGCGCATGGCAACATTGCGAAAATGGGAGCAGCTTGGCGTAATCCCTAGCCATCTGATTCCTCATAGAGGGGATCGCGATTGGCGCTACTGGACGCCTGAGCAACTAGAAGGAATCAGAAAGTGGATCAGGGACACCGATAGAAGGCCCGGAAAGGGGCTTCCTCATTACAACCCAACAGAAACAGAGCTAGATAAGGCGATTGCCGCAATGCGAACGCCGCGCAAGAAAGTAAATCTTTAGAAATCTAACAAGCAGATAAAGGAGACAATAATGGCAGAAGAAATGACAAATCCATTCATTGCTAAATCGGTTGGTAAGGCTGACAAGCAGAGCAAACAGAAAGCAGGCATCGCAATGGCACAGGCAAAGAAGGTTGGAGAAACGGTTGATTCAGATAGCTGGCCAGCAGGGGTTAACGGCCAGCCTATGATGAAAATCACTATGACGGCGGCTGAGCTTATTCCCACAGGGCAGTACGCCAATGTGAGTATTGGTCCGGCGCAGATTACAGCGTTTGTCGATGCTGATCAGGTTGGCGACGTTTATTTTTCAGACGAACAGCGAAACACTATGGCGACCGCTCTAAATGAGCTTGCCGCGATTGTTGAAGGCGATGTTGTTGCTGTTCAGCGCAATCTCGTGATGGAGTCAATGCAAGGTCAGGTAACTAATGGAAACTGACGATCAGCCAGAGGCAAAGGCACCGAAGAAAGCTTCGACCGCCAAGCCAAAAGAGCTTAAGGTTGAGATTGAAAACTTTGGAGGCGACAACAAGACTGTAAACATTCTGTCCGTTGTCTCTGGTCTTTTTGGAATGCCACCCAGCCGCGTTGAACAAATGATCGGCACAGGATCAGTTCACATTGATTCTGAAAAGTGGAATCCAGAAAACAATTTTGATATTCCTGTTAAGGATATTGAAGGAAAGATGATTGAGATTACTGCTCGCCCAACATCTATTAAGTTCACCTTCAATAGCGAAGACATTAATGAATATCGCAAAGGCGTGGTGTAGTTATCAATGTTGAGAAAGCGTTAATCAATAAGGTAATCACAACAGGACAACTCGAAGAAGCGATATCAAAAGGCGTAAGACCAGATTTATTCGCCGATGATGAATGTCGAGATATGTTTGAGTACATAACTGATTACGCTAGAAATTATAAGTCCCCGCCTTCAACAAGTGCAGTTGCTTCTGACCGACCGAATTGGGAAATCGAGCATTCTCAAGATCCGCTCGAGTATCTGATAGATAAGTTCACAGTTACCTGCAAGCGTCGTTTATCGCAAGAGGCATTGCTTGAACTTGCCGTCCTGACAAAAGATCCTGATGAGGGGGCGGATCTTGATCTTCACTTCCTGGAGATTAGTCGTCGTCTGGCGACCCTTGTGCCATCTGCAAAGGTGGCAAGGTTCTCAGATATGGATAAGCGCGTTGATGACTATGAAGTGCGCGTCAAAGAAGGCAAAATAACTGGCGTTCCATTTGGCTTTCCAACTCTTGATGAATGGACTGGCGGCATCCAGTCACATGAGCTTGTGGTAATAGCTGGATTTTCAGGACTCGGGAAGTCAACGATGCTTATGGCTTTGGCCTTCAACGCTTGGTCACAGGGCTATACGCCGCTCTACATCTCCCTTGAGATGGAGGCTGGCGCAATCCTGAGAAAGTTTGACGCGATGGCGGCCTCGCTTGACTACTCAAAGATTAAGCAGTTAAAGCTTCCACAAGATCAGATAAAGAACTGGCGAAAGACGGCCCAAGATATTTCAGACAAGACACACGATATACCAGTAGTTGATTCGATCAGAGGATGCACTCCTGACCATATCTTTGCTGAAACTGTTCGGCACAAGCCCGATTTAGTTTTAGTTGACTACTTGAGTCTTCTTCGCACCAGTCGAGCTAGTCGCAATATGTCTATGTGGCAATCACTTACTGAAATTACTCAGGATCTCAAACAGAACGCTCGGACACTTGGAATACCGATAGTCGCAGCAGCGCAAACAAATCGTTCTAGCGGGAAAGAGGGAGCAGAACTAGATAACATTGGCTATTCGCTTTCCGTTGCGCAAGATTCAGATATTATGATTGGTCTATTTGCTGATGACGAATTGAGAGAGCGCAAAGAAATGGAGATTCGCCTCAACAAAAATAGAGATGGGCGACTTGGTAAATTTATGGCACGGTGGGATCACGACAATATGGAATTCCGCCAGTTAACTCTGAAAGACAAATTTAATAAGCCTGAAATTCCAGAATGAAAATAATATCTCTTACAAAAATTTCTGAGTTTCATGCCTGTCAATGGGAAGCCGAGTTAGAAGATGGTAATTTTCTCTACGCGAGAGTGCGTTACGACCGGCTGACAATTGGAATTGGGGAGTCTCCTCAGAAGGCGATGAGGAACGGGATAAGCTTTCCTGTTGTTGATACTTATGTTGTTAGACCGGACTGGGAAGAAGCCTATTCAACGCAAGAGATACTGAGAAAATTTAACAGACACGGATATGACTGTTCAAAAATTAACGCAGAACAAGTAGAGGCAGAATACAAAGATGTCAGCATTTGATCCTTCCTGCATAGACGTAGAACATTTTTTAAATACTCTTGAGGTTCGCAATCTTTCTTTTGCGACAGAAGAGGAAATGCGCTTTTCTTGTCCTTTTCCGAATCACGACGGGGCAGACCAGAATCCGTCTTGCTACATGAATGTTGATACGTCTGCTTTCTTATGTCACGGCTGCAAGCAGCGAGGTAATGCGCTCACGTTTACGCAGATCGTTTTAGGGATCAGCCCACTTGAGGCAATTCGCTTACTGCGGCAGCGTTATCAGCCGGGCGCGATTAACCCTGATGAAAGAGATGTTCTCAAAGAGATTGAAAAAATCATTAATTTTGAAAATGAGCAAATCATTCAGCCGATTATTGACGAGAACTTTGTAGAAAAAATTGCAGTCGATTGGGAATCAGTTGATTTCGCTATTAGGCGCAAACAGTATGTGCCTGAGCCTTTGAGTTATATGATCGAGCGCGGCTTCGATGCGGCAACGCTGAATGAATGGGATTTCGGATATGACCAGATTTCTGACCGGCCCGTGTTCACTGTCAGAGAAGAACAAGGCAAAGTGATTGGGTTCAAAGGGCGCGCTTGGCGCGAGGGTCAACTCCCTAAGTATTTTGTTTTGGGCGACAAGCCCGGCAAAGAGATTAAATACGGCTTCCCGTGTTATCACACTTCGCAAGTTGTCTTTGGCGCTGATCGTGTAAAAGGCGATGAAGAGTTTGTTGTTGTTTGCGAAGGCGAACTCAATGCTGTTTCGGTCAATATGAAAACTGGTCACACGGCGGTTGCGATCAACGGCTCTTATTTTTCTAGTTTTCACGCAGACGTAATAAAGAAAAAGAGTGACAGAGTTATTCTGTTTTTAGACTCTGATCCAGCCGGAGAATCAGCAACATGGGGCTGGCAGGACAGTAAAAACCGTCATCACAACGGCATAGTAGATGAGTTAAAAGACTTCGTTGATGTTCGTATTTGCCCTGCACATGAGGGCGATCCGGCTTCAATGAGTGATAATGAAATTGCTGCTTGTTTGAAAGATTCCGCGCATTGGCTGTCAATTCAGTTAGAACTTTGCTAAGATCCTCTCAAGCAATCAGAAATAACCACTAAGGAGAAGAAAAACATGTCCAAAGGTTTTGCAGGCATTAGAGAAGCAGGAGCAGAAATCGAGTCACGCAAAGGCAAGCAATATGGCCCGAGCGCTCTTTATTTCCGTCTTCTTGAGGGCGAAGAGGCAACTGTTCGTTTTCTTGAGCAGGACGATGACATCGCTTGGTGCTGGATGCACGAGATTCCAGTTGAAGGCCGTGCTTGGGGTCGTCAAACCCCGTGTCTTGATCAGCAAAAAGATGGAACGCCATGCCCCGGCTGCGAGCGCGATATGGATCGCAAGTTCCGTGGATTCATTAACTTGATTTGGGACGAAGCTCCTATCTTCAAGCGCGATGAAGCTGGTGGCGGCAAGATCGTTCGTGACAGCACTGGAGATCCAGTCACCCTTGGGAATAAGCCTCAAGTTGCGATCTGGTCATCTGGCATCCGCCTATTTGAAGAGTTGGATGAAATCAATGCCAACTACAAGGGCCTAATGTCGCGCAAGTTTAAGGTCAAGCGTAAGGGTTCGCGCCTTGATACTAAGTATTTGCTTTCACCTGCTGATACTGACGCAGGCCCACAGGAACTAGACAAGGCAGAACTTGAGCTTGCAAGCGCAAAGTTTGACTTGAGCGAGTTCACCACACCGAAGTCTTACGAAGACTTCCTTGCGGAACTAGCCGGTGGTTCTACAGGGGGCAACGGACAGTCTGTTCAGCAGCAAACCGTGAATCCCTTTATGCGCAACCGATAAAACAACTCATCACCAAAGGAGGTAGCAATGGCAGAGATGACCAAAACAAAGGAAGCTTCGCGTCGTGGCCCCGGTCGCCCGCGAAAGCATCCACTTAAGACCGCTAAGTATCACGTTTATGAAGAGCGGTCTGACGGAACGCTGGTACTTCTCGGCGCGGCAGAAGCACGCAACGCAGAGACGGCAGCTAGCGATTTCCTAAAGGAGAATGAAGATAAGCTGAAAGATCAGCCTTTTTTCGTTATCCCTGAACGTTACATCTCTCGCATCCGCGCAAAGGTCGAAACGACCAAGCGTGTTCGCGTGAGCGTAGACTGACCGCCGCAAGGTGGTTAGCCGAATACCGACCTTGATCGGTATAACAGGGGGGCGCGGCAGCGGTAAAGATACCGCCTACAAGATCATTGAAGAATGGTCTGTAGGTAATGGTTTAATTCCCGCTCGCCGCGCTTTCGCTGATTCAATCAAGTGGAGCTTTGCGAGAATATTTAAGCCAAATATTTCTTGTGATGCTGCTGTTGATTGGTGTGATGAATTGAAAATCAATTCAATCATTTCAGCAAATGGCTGCGAAGTTACCGGGCGAGAAGCTCTACAACATTTTGGGTTTGAGGCTCACCGTGAAATCTTCGGTGATGACTTTTGGCTCAATCAGGTCGTTCCGCTTCCTGATTGGCGCGATAAGTTTTCCGATGAAGGTAAGCTTTCTGATATCTGCGTCGTCACTGATGTTCGATACAACAATGAGGCGCAAAGGATTAAAGAGGCTGGTGGATCAATTTGGAGCGTTAAAAGGGCAAACGCCTTATTCGATAATCACAGCAGCGAGCAAGGCATAACTAATTCGCTTGTCGATGTAGCTGTTATCAATGCCGACATCAAGAATTATGAAAACGAAATCTATTATTTAATGGAGCTGGCTGTTCATAGAAAGAAGGTGATTAAAAATGATTAGAATCTTTATTGAAAGTTGTAAGTGGGGTGGCGACCAGACAGAAGAAGGTGTTCAGTTCAATTTCTTAGATGAAAAGTCTGGAACAATGGTTCATATCCCGTTCACTTATGAGGCTCTTGACGCATTAGCTGAAATCATCAATGAGGCAAAACTAAAGCAAAAGGAAGGTGATGCCTGATGCCAAGTGACTTCGTACACTTGCATCGAAGATCGGCACTCACAGTATTCTCGACTTGACGGCTGTGGCTCGTCCAAGCAATATGCTGAAAGAGCAGCTGAGCTTAATCAGTTTGCCCTATCGCAGACCGATCACGGCTCGCTCAGCGGAGCACTAGAGCACATCGAAGCCTGCCGTGATGTCGGCATCTTGCCGATCTCTGGCGTAGAGGCTTATTTCAGGCCGGATCGCTCCAGCAAAGACACACGACAGGCTTGGCATCTTGTTTTATCTGCCAAGAACCTTCGAGGTTGGCACAATCTTCTTCGTCTTGTCAGTATTGCTTACGCTGAAATTGACGATGGCGGCGGCTACTACCAATATCCGTGCGTTGACTACGACCTTCTGCGCAGGCACTCGGAAGGTCTTGCTTGTTCTTCCGCTTGTGTTTCTGGCTGGTTGAACAATCTTATTGAGGGCGGCGACTCAGTTAGCGTCAGAGAATATATCGACACCATGACTTCAATCTTTGGTGAAGACTTCTGGCTCGAGATTATGCCTCACGATTTTGAGCAACAGAAAATTCTCAATCTCGAGATCGCTGGTATTTCAAAGGAACGTGGGATTGGCGTAATCGCCACCAATGACGCCCACTTCCCATTCAAAGAATGGGCCGAAACACACAGGATCGCAAAAATGTGTGGCGCAGCAACTTCATTTGCAAGAGTTGAGGAAGACAGAGAAAAAGGGAAACCTGTTTATCTCGCAGAGTTAAATCCAACCCTTTATCTTTCTTCTGAAGTAGAAATGTTTGACTGGTTTAGAGAAAATCATCCTGGCCTTTCTGAATCTTTTGTTCAAGAATCACTTGATAACACTGGCCTGTTTGTAAGAAAAGCAACACCATTTCTTTTGGACAAATCTCCAAAACTGCCAAAGGTTATTGATGACGGCGAGAAGATAACAGCAGAACAGATCTTGCGTGAATGGATCAACGACGGCCTAGAGAAAATTCTTACCAATTACCCAGAAAGTCATTGGGAGAAATGGCCCAAAGAAGTTTATTTAAAGCGGATCGCGATGGAGTGGGAAATTCTTGCCAGCAAGGGAGTTATTGACTACTTTGTGCTGGTTGGCGATGTGGTGCGCTGGTCAAAAAAGACTGGCATTAGAGTCGGTCTTGGTCGCGGGTCTGCTGCTGGCTCTCTTATCTCTTATCTAGTTGGAATTGTCGCCATTGACCCAATTGCTTGGGGTCTTCTGTTTGAGCGCTTCCTCAATCCTGAGCGCAAGGGGCTTCCAGACATCGACCTTGACTTCCAGAGCAATAGGCGTGGCGAGGTAAAGGCTTATATTGCCAGCAAATATGGTGCAGATCACGTTGCTGACATCATCACCCACTCGCGCTTTCAGCCTAAATCTGTCATCCAAGATCTCTGTCGCGTTTACGATATCCCATACGGCGAGGCACACGCTGTAACTGACACAATTGATATTCGTCAAGACGACGAGGACACGACACTTGAAGAGATTCTTCCGAACAACAACAGGCTAAAAGACTTTAAGAAAAAACATCCAGATATTTGGGAACACGCTTTGCGCCTCGAAGGATCTGTTAAGAACGCTGGCAAACACGCTGCTGGAATTATCATTACTCCCGGCCCAGTTGTTGAATACATAGCCTTGGAGAGAGGCAAAAAAGGCGATCTTGTCACCTCTTGGTCAGACGCAGCAGATTTTCCAGTCGTCTCTGACTACGGCTTTCTTAAGATTGATGCTCTTGGCATTACTGGTCTTGATCGTCACGCTTATGCTTGCAATTTGATTGAGAAGCGATACGGAGAAACAGTTGATCTTTACTCGCTCGGCCCGCTAAGAGATCCATACGACGTTGATAGAGAAGTAATGAATGGATTCGGCAATGGCCACACGATTGGGATTTTCCAGTTTGGCAGTAGCGGGATTACTGGTCTGCTAAAAGACATCAAGCCTGATGTCGCTCTTGATCTTGCAGCAGCAAACGCTCTGTACCGGCCAGGCCCAATGAAAGGCGGGGTTACTTGGGATTACGGCGAGCGCAAGCGAAGTGGCGAGTACGACACTTGGCACCCACTTATTGAGCCGATCTTGTCTGAGACTTATGGGCTTGTTACCTATCAAGAGCAGGTAATGGAGATTTCAAAGACTATTGGCGGCTTCTCTGGCGGGGAGGCAGATGATTTACGCAAGGCAATGGGCAAGCTTTACAGAATTAAGGGCGGTTCTGCTGCGAAAAAGTTTATGAAGCGCTTTGAGGTCAAATGGTTTGAAGGTTGCGAAAATAAAGGTATTGATCGCAAGACCGCAGACGAGATTTGGCATAAAATTCTTGAGTTTGGAAATTACGGATTCAATAAGTCGCATTCCGCCTCATACGCTTTGCAGGCTTATCAAGATATGTACCTTAAAACTAAGTATCCGCTCGAGTTTTACGCCGCTGTTTTGACTTACCCATCAGGGTCAAAGCCTCAAGAGAAACAACAGTTTGTTTCTAAGGTAATTCGTGAAGCGAGGATGCGCGGCGTACAAATTAGACCGCCGTGCGTCAATAACTCAGAAGTTGGCTGGTCTGTTGATGATGAAGGAATTCGTGTTGGCCTGCTGGCCATCAAGGGAGTTGGTGAAGTAGGCGCTAAATCAATTATCAGCAACAGAGAAAAAGGCATTTATGATTCAATGGAGAATTTTCGTTCTAGAATTGCTGCAAGGGCAGTTAATAACACTGCGCTTATGGCGCTTCAAGAATCCGGCGCGTTTGATTTTTGCGGCGCTCGCGATGAAGCAACTGAAAGCGAGATTTCAATTTGGGAGCGGGAGCGCCTAGGGATGAACTTGACTGTCACCGCAGACATTCAAAAGTATTCTGAACTAATTGAATCAAATATCTTTAGTCAAGAAGAAGTCAATGAAACTGAAAGCGGGAATGTTGTTATTGGCGGGGAAATCATTAAGGTAGACCGCAAGCGAACAAAAGGCGGAAGCCCGTTCGCGACTGTTATATTGGCCTACGGCCTGAATGAATGGCGAGTAAGATTCTGGAAAGAATCGCTTGGTATGTATGGCGATTTGCTTTCAGAGGGGAAAACGATCATGGTCACTGGGCCAACAGACTCTTGGCAAGGAACAGTTAGCGTTGTTTGCGAACACGCTGCTTCTGTAGAACAATTCGCTAAAGAAATGGAATTAGATGTCAGTTAACACAGAAAATTACGATGAAATTGTTTCTAAAATCAACAGTAAGTACAAGAATTCAATTCGCATGGGAAATGATTTTGAAAGTGCTGCGAGGATTTCAACAGGCAGCCTTGAACTTGACGTTGCTATGGGCGGCGGTCTTCCAATCGGTCGCTGGTCTAGATTTTTCGGTGGATATTCTTCTGCCAAATCGCTTACTGCGTTATCAGTAATCCGCGAAGCTCAGAAGCAAGGCTTGAAGTGCGCTTACTACAACGTAGAAAAGCAATACGATCCAAAGTTCACGGCAGAAAAAATTGGCGTTAACGTAGATGACTTAATTGTTGTTGAAGGAACAACAATCGAAGAGATCACAGATAAGATGGAGGCTCTCTTTAGTGTTGTGCATCTTCACGTTGTCGATTCTTGTACCGCAGCAGTCTCTGAGGACGAGCTTAATGCCGACGTAAGGGACTGGCGGCCCGGCATTACTGCTCGCTCTTGGGGCAAATCCTTTAGACGCTTAAACGAGCGTTTTGACGCTACCGAGAACACAGTTATTATGGTTGATCAGGTGCGTACAAACTTCCGCACAGGGGCAGAAGAAGCTCCCGGCGGAAGAATTCTTGATCATCAGTCGTCAATGACTGTTCACTTCAAGAAAGGTAGTTGGTTGTTTCGCAACAGCGAAGGTAGTTTGGACGAGAAGGCCACGCAAACCAAAGGAATGAGCGGTCAAGCAGAACCTGACGGAGTTGAGATCAAGGCTCGTATTCAAAAATCTCGTGTTTGCCGTCCATTTCGGACAGCTACAATGCGCTTAGATCTTGACTCACTCACGTTTGATCGGCTGTTTGAAGTTTCCAAAGCTGCACGTTATTACGGTTTAGTACAACAGAAGGGCGCCTACTATTATTATGGCGATCAAAAGTTCCAGGGCGAAAAGAAGCTGCGCGAATTTATCGCTGGCGATCTTACGTTTCAGGAAGAAATCAGAGCGAAAGCGCTCGAAATCTCAATGAGGTAATAATGAATATTTCATCTGTAAGGGCTGGCGATATTGTTGAAGTTGATATTAGGGGAACAAAATTTATTGCTCGCGTCGAAGAATTTGTAAAAATAGAAGGCAAGCAAAGTTCTTTAAAGATTATGCCATTTCATAATGCAAGCAATAGATATAGTTGTAAGGCCAATGAAGTTATTGGTCATTATAAGAAAATGAATCGCACAAGGGCGGCGAGAAATCTTCCTAATGGCGAAACTTTGCAGGCTGTGTGATCGGGCAAGGCACGAGGGACTTTGCGATATGGCAGAACTCTCAAATGGGTCTATTGTCCACGCATCAAGAATTGATGATCCAGAATCTGACCTTGCAAAATTAATTTCTAGTGGTAAGATTAAGGTTGTAAACCGCTGGAAGAAAGATTGGATCAAGTTGAGCGACAATGAGCTTAGTTGACAGCGTTCACGGCAGGGTCCGGGCAAGCGACTTACCTTGGTTAGATGCAATCGCAGCAAGGGAAGGTCGCCCAACATCCCCGGCCTATAAACATACGCTCGCTCAAGAGAAGAAAACGAAAAAGGACAAGAAGGATGGCACATAAGCAGCAGCAGGATTTTTTTGAATCAGTAAAATCACAGTTTCCGAAAATGTTTTCTAATGTCCGTGTTTTGGATATTGGATCTCTCGATATCAACGGAAACACGAAGCACTTTTTTGATCAGCCGTACTATTACGTCGGGCTTGATCTTGATGAAGGCCCAAATGTTGATCTAGTTTGTCCGGGCCATCTGTATGAATGTGGATTTCAGTTTGACGTAGTTATGTCTAGCGAATGTTTTGAGCACGACATGTATTACGAAGAAACAATCAGAAACATGGTAAGGCTGTTAAAGAGTGGCGGGATTATGATTTTTACATGTGCTTCTGCTGGTAGGGACGAGCACGGCACAGTCAAAACGACCCCAGAAAACGCACCCTTCTTAGAGAAGTATGGAGAAGAGTGGGGCAATTATTATAAGAATCTAACTGAGTTCGATATCGTTAATTGCATAGACATAGAAGAAACTTTTTCGACTTGGAATTTTATAACAAACAAAGAGGCTTGCGATTTATATTTTTACGGCATAAAGCGCTAAGCACTAAAGGATAAAATGATGCACAACGGAAGATCAGCAATTGCCACGAGGTTCAACGGCTCTAAAATAGACAAGCTTACTCGCGCAGAAATGCTCACACGGCTACAGGTTAGCCGTACTGTTGAGCCTATTACTATTGCTGCCTATAAGAAGGTCGAAGAGCGTAAGTGGCGAGGCAACGAGGGCAACAGCCCTCACGGAAACCCTTGGCACACGAGCAATCATGCCAGTCAATTTCCTGGCGATGACCCAAAGGCTTGTCCAAGACAAGCGATGTATCGTTTGATGGATCTTCCGAGCGCAGAACCATTCAATAGGCGCGCACGAACCGTGATGGCTGCTGGCAAATCTGTAGAAGAAGAGCTTGTGTCAACTTTCAACGAGGCTGGAATTCTGATCAGCGCTCCACCAGATGCAGAAGTGCAGACAGGATTTTCCTATCCTGACGGCTGGCTTACTGGTTCCGTTGATTGCGTCTTGCTTCCAGAAGGGTATACGCGACCACTCCCGATTGAAATCAAGTCCAAATATCAGAGCGTTATTGAGGAAATGCAGACCGGCGCCAAAAAACCTGACCCCGGCCATATCTCACAAATCAAAGTCCAGCTGGCCCTTATCAAACACGCGCAAGTCAATGGCGATTTGTGGTCAGATCTAGATCACGTTACGCACGGCTTTATTTACTATCTCTCTAGAGATAAGCCCTTTGAAACTGCGGAGTTCAGGGTTGATCTAGATCAGCAGTTTTTTGATGCTGGCATCGAGCGCCTGAAAGAATGGCAGAAGATGTTTATTGACGGCGATCTTGTCTCAGTAGATCCATCTAAAAAACACCCGATGGGGTGGAAGTGGAGCTACCAACCGTGCCAGTGGTGTAGCTACAAAAAGAGTTGTAAGCTAGATTTTGAACAAGGCATTGACAAGCTTGAGGACTCAGTTGGAATCAATCGTGCCAAGCTCGTGCGGGACGATTATTCATACGAAGAATCAAGAAAAAGAGTTCTTGACAGATGGAATGAGAGTTGATAAGATCCCACTATGACTATGAAACCAGAAAAAGCCAGAGCGATAATTGCTCAAGCACTAATTGAAGAGATTTACGAAGGCCCAATCCCAGAAGAAGATGAGAAGGCCATCGAAGAGGCGCAGAAGTTAATTGATCTTGCGCGTGACGCTTGGGATCAATTCGTTAGAGGCTCAGAGGTAGAGGCAATTTTGAGAATTGCAGACGACGAGTTTGCTGGAGAAACAACTACCGAGCCAGAGTCAGAGATTGAAGAAGTAGCTGATGAAGGCGGCGTTATTTCTCCTTGGGGCGGATACGCAGATGAAAAATTAGGACAAGTTATTGACTCGATCTTAGAAAAAGTCTCTGCTCTTAGTGGTGATGCACGACAAGACTTTCTTAGACTTGTGTGGGAATACGAAACGCACACGAAGTCTCGCCAAGGCGTCTTTAAGTGTTTGGACAAGCTCGCCGCAAATATCAACCCAGAAGAACCAGAAGAAGATGAGAAGAGTGATCTTCAAACTCCAAGCAGCATTGAAGACTCTTATCAGGCGGTAGCGGAAGAAGAGCAAATAGTTATTGAGCCTGTTCTTGTTAGCAATACCGATAATTATCACTCCGTTCTTGAACTTGTCGATAACGAACTGGCAAAAGACAAACGGCACTTTCCTGAACCTCCTGAGACAGATGTGCCAGAGCTTCCTTGGGACTGGACAAAATGTTCTGATAAGGAAATACAGAATTTGTATTCTTATTACTCACTTCTTGCTTATTATAAGAGTTTTATGCTCGTGCGAGAAGACAGAATTGCTTTGGAGTGCAGAAGGGCGGCAGAGGAAATTGCCAATGAGCTTCTAAAAGCAATAGAGAAGTACGACAATCAAGGCAAGCACAAGACGCTTACGCTTCTTGAAAAGGAAGTCGAAGCCGACCCCAATGTTTCTAATTGGCGCCGACTTCAAAGGAGGCACGAAGCCTATGTCGCCTCAGCAAGACGCGAGCGTGATTCTTTGTATAAGCTAGTAGAGTCACTGAGCAGGTTTGAAACGATGAGGCAGCAAGAGTGGCAGCGTTCTGGCAACTCCAACTACAAGTGAGGCGAATATGCCAAATATTTTTGATAACCAGCCCGGCGGTATAAAGACAGTTTTTGTAGAAGAGAGCAAAATCAAAGATAGTAAAAATTCTTCTTCGTCAACTATTGCTGGATTTTTAGGCGGCACAATAACGCTTTGTTTCTTGGCTGTAACTGCGCCTGTTTACATTCATGCATTAATTAAACTGGCTAATTGGAGCTGGAATTTAATCTAAGATTTTTCTTAGGCGCTCCGATATTTCAGAGGTGATTTATCTGATGTCCGTCATAAGACTAACCGCTGTCGGCGCTTGTGGTTAGTCTTATGACTATGGAAGAAATCAATATCGAGGTACACGGCAACCCAACTGGTAAGGGAAGGCCGTTTGTTCTTAAAACAGGACACACCTTTACGCCAAAAGGAACAGTATTGGCGGAAAGAGAGATACGTCAAGCTTGGAGAGAGGCTGGCGAACAAAGGATGCCGGACGCTGCCCTTGAAATTGTGGTAGAACTCTTTGTGCAGAGGCCGCAATCTCATTTCAAGAAAAGCGGCGGCCTTTCTTCGGAGGGGCTAAGGCACCCTCTTCCAAGAAATAAAAAGCCTGACGTTGACAACGCACTAAAATTAGTGATGGACGCCTTAAACTCACAGGCATATAAGGATGATGTTCAAATTGCTAAAGCAACTGTTATTCGCCATTGGGGAGAATGGCCTAAGACAGTAATTAAGATAAAGGAGTTTACCGTTGAGTAACTCATGCTCACGTTGCAAAAAAGGAGAGCCTAAAGAAGGATTTAATACCTGCGAAAAATGTCAACAATACAGCAGGCTCTACAGATTGCAGATGAAGAAGGCACCCAAGCTTAAGCCGGAAGACAAAAAGAATAAACGTAGAGGTGTCTCATGCGGTCGTCGCACTTGTAGCCAGTGCAAAAAATGGCGGCACTTGGTTGATTTCTGTGTGGCTCAATGGAAAGACCCAACGGTGCGCGAAGAGCCTCAATACTTTCGTAATATTTGCCGGACTTGTGAGAGAATAAATGGGCGCGTAAGCAATGCCAAAAGAAATGGCAGAGACAAGCCTTATGCGCCTCTCGTTTATAAGAGTTGCTTAGCTGAAGAAAGATCCGCTAGGCGCAGGAAGTCCAGGAATGAATGGCAAAGAAAAAAGCTCAAAGAAGATCCAGTATGGGCCGAGCGCTATAGAGAGAATCAAAGGTTTTACGCAGAGCAAAAGCGTAGAGAACGCGGTGCGGCAGTAAGGAAAAAAGTCAAACAATCAAACTACAAGCGCAGCACTGACAGTGATTTGATTGAGATAAAGCCTTTTCAGCAATGGATTGAAAGCAAAATAGAAGTTTATGGCTCTATAGAAAGTTTTGCATTAGCTGTTGACGCCAACGTAAGGTCTATTCATCGCTGGAGAAGTGGAAAAGAAATTGATAAGAGAGGCAAAGAGAGAGTTATTGCGATGATTCCTCTTCACACTGTTGATGTCGCAATTACCCGTGAGGGCAACACTGCCTTGTGGGAGATCTACCCAGACTTGTATAAATAACATACAATGTGTAAAATTATCTAGTGGCCGATAAACCAAAAAAGAACTTTTCGCCAGAATCACGGCAAAAGTTATCTGACTTAGCTAAGCAGCGTCATGCTGATGGCAAGCTGGGCGGCGCTGATTTTGGCGCTAAGGGCGGCAATACCCCTAGGAAAAGTAAGCGCATTTCTAAGAAGGTTGCTGAGGCCGCCGAGGTAGATCGCACAGCAAGGCAGATCATTGAAGTATTTAAGGATGCGATTGACCCCAATCAACCAATGTCAGTTCGTCTTAAGGGCGCACAAGCTTGGGTAGAAATTGCTGTTCAGCATGGAAGGCTTGAGATACAAGAAGAAGCACACGAATCGTCACAGCATTCTCGAGAAGAACTAATCGAGATGCTTTCCAAGAAGCTCACTCAAGGGCCTACCGCAACAGTAATTCGTAAGCAAATTGAAGAGTACAACACGATTGAAGGCGAAGCTGTAGAGATCGACATTGATGAGTAAAAACGAATCAGAAAAAATGCTCGAGATTCTCGGCAATCTTTCGGACGATGAGCTTAAAGAGATGTTGTCAGCTCAAGAGCAACTTGAAAAACAACTAAATGAAAATGGCCCTCAAAACGATGATGAACTACATGAATGGTTGATTTACGAACTTGGCATTGACGTTCCGCGAACTGCTGTTTGCGAGAACCATGTCGCCCCATTTACTTTTCTTGCAGATCTTTATTTTGATCGCGTTGACGCGGCGTTGGCAGTTGCAAATCGTGGTGGCAGCAAGACCTTCCTTGTAGCCGTTCTCCATTGGATTAACGCCCGCTTCAAGCCTGGGATTGAAAGCTGTACTTTCGGGGCCATCGAAGCTCAGTCATTCCGCGCTTATGCCCACCTGAAGCATTGGGTGTTTGATGATAAGGGCAATAAAAAGCCCGAGATTGTTTCTTCTCTGATGCGTGAAACAGTCTTTGCTAATGGATCAAAGATTGAAGTGCTGGGTAGCACGCCCGAGGCCGTGAACGGGCCACACCCGCAGATTGCTCACGCTGACGAGATTGAGCTTATGCGCGATGACACTTGGCTTGAGTCACAACCATTAGACACTTTAATTCCAACGCCGACTGGTCATAAAGCGATGGGCGATTTGCGTTTGGGAGATTTTGTTTACGGGCGCGATGGTATGCCAACAAAAGTAATTAAAGTCATGGACTATGGAGAACGTGATGTTTACCGAGTGACGCTCACTGACGGAAGATCAACAGAATGTTGTGCAGACCACCTTTGGACTGTTGCCGGTGGTTCTCAACGACGGAGAGGCGTTTGGAAAACAGTAAGAACATCAGAAATGATTGAAAATGGAACAAAAATAATAGGCCAATACCGTTATGGAGTTCCCGCCAATCAACCTGTTGAATTTTCATATTCTGAACTTCCTATTCATCCATATGTTTTAGGCGTTTTGCTAGGTGATGGATATCTTGGGAAAAATATCGCTTTTCGTTCTGTAGACGACCACATTGTTCAGCGAGTTGACAGCTTCTTAGATGAATACAGAGTTTCTTCTTGTGTTGCTGGCAAATATGCCAATCACAATATTGTTAGATCTGGATCTGACAGAACATTTAAATCTGTCATCGACTCGATTGGATTAGAAAGCAAAAAAAGTCACGACAAATTTATTCCTGATCTCTATAAGTTTTCGTCGGCCAAAGACCGTTTAGAAATTATTCGCGGGCTAATGGATACTGATGGGTGCGCGATGCAAGACAATTGCGTTGGTCAATACGCAACTGTTTCTAAACAACTTGCGCTAGATCTCAGAGAGATTGTTTTTAGTCTTGGCGGCAGGGCAATTTTGCGACAGAAAAACTTTAACAGTGAGTGGTCTAAGGGAATTCTTTACACGCTTGACATTTCATTTGTTGATTTCACGATGCCTTTTACGCTTCCGCGTAAAGTAGAAAAAATGGCAATGCGACAAAGAACTCTTGACCCCAGTATTAAATCTATTAAACCAAGCAGAAAAACAAAAGTACGTTGCATTGGCGTTGATAACGCCGACAGCACTTATTTGACAAATGATTTTATCGTTACTCATAACAGTCGCAACATGACGATCTCAAAGAAGATTAAGAACGGGACGATTGCTAGCCCGCAAGACATTGCGACATCAACTCGTAAAGGCCCGTCTGGTCGCGTCCAAGAATTAATTGACGAGATTGAAAAGGCGATTGCAGAGGGCTATAAGCCTCCTCGCAAGCTGTATATCTGGTGTATTAAGGAAACCGCAAGCCAACAAAAGAATTGTCAGATTGCGAATCCAGACTTAGCTGAAGAAATTAGATGCCCATGCGACAACATTCGTAAAGGTGAATGGGAGGACGGTTCGCCAAGACTTTTACGCGATGTTTGCAATGGCGACTTTTATAAATCTCGTGGCTGGCAGCCATACAGCGATCTTGTTAAACAGTTCACCGAGAATGACCGCGTAACTTTTGAAGTGCAGCAGCTCTGCGCTAAGCCAGAAATGCACCACCATTACGTTTCTCAATGGCGCGATGACAGACATTGCATTAGAAACTTTGAAGTAGATCCTGCAAATGGCCCTATTTTTCTTTCAGTTGATTGGGGCGGCTGCTATGACGAACAGACAGAGGTGCTTACGGATCGAGGCTGGATTCCTTTTCCTGAAATAGCCGAAGAGGACAAATTTGCTTCACTGAATATCGAGACGCATAAAGTTATTTTTCAGAAGCCTGAAGCCGTTGTGAAGAAGGAGTACGGCGGGGTCATGGAGCGATATGAAAACCGTTCCGTGGATCTTTTAGTTAGTGCTGATCACAATATGCTTGTGGCGCCATTACGCGGCAAGGGTCGCGATGATTGGCGAATCATTCGTTCCGACAGCATTGGCGAACGTGGAGATGGACTGCGCGTTACCAGAACCAGCAAGGGTCGCGAAGACGCAGTGCTTGCTCCATTTGTTCTCTCTGGCATTACCGCAGCAGACGGTCGTGTTCTACCTGACGTAATCATTGATCCCGAAGATTGGGCTGCGCTTTTAGGCTTTTGGATGGCCGAGGGTCACACCCACCTTGGAAAGAACAAACACGGTGAGCGTCGTCAGTCGGGCGATGTTGGGTTTACGCATTACAACCGCGAGAATATTACGCAGATTAAGCGTATTGCTGGGCGTTATTTCAAAGTTCTGGATCACATCAGCTACGAGCCTAAGCGTGGACAATTGAAGATTTGTGATCCGCGCCTTTACGCATATTTCGCGCAGTTTGGCAAGGCTGGTGAAAAATTCTTGCCCGATGATATGAAGCAGTGGGACGCAAGCTTGCTAAAGATTTATCTAGATTGGCATATGAGAGGCGACGGCCACATCGATAATGATGGCGAACGCGATCACAGTAAGCGCATTTATACAGGGTCAAAGCAATTGGCTGATGATCTTCAGGAAATTACCATGTACGCCGGAAGCGCAGCAACAATTTCTATGCGTGAACCACGCGATTCCATCATTGACGGGCGCAAGATCAATGCAAGATTGCCGCAGTACATTGTGAGTTTTATTGAGAAACGGCTAGAACCGCAAATTGCCTCTAAGCCTTTGCAAAAGCCTGTAAAGTCTGAGGTAAATTCTGCTGAATGGAATATGGGTAAAGTTTATTGCGTCCATTTGCCTGAACACCACACGGTTTATGTTCGACGCAATGGCAAGCCCGTGTGGTCAGGCAACACTAATCCCCACGCTGTTAATTGGTATCAGCTTCTAGCTTTTGAAGTTGATGTTGAAATTTGGAACCACCCAGAAGATAAAATCATTACGCGCCGCCTGAAGGAAGGGACTCTAGTTTGTTTTGGTGAGATTTATATTTCTGAGATTGGCAATGAGCAATTAGGAAAGCTTGTTCAAGAAAGAGAAAAAAGATGGGCTATCAAGCACAATAGTTTCCGTGTTTACGAGAGATTTGCAGACCCGCAGGGCAAGGCCGCCAGAATGGATTGGAAAGCAATGGGTCTTCCGACTAAGTGGCACGCAACAAGAGAATTTGACGAGCACATTAAATCTGTTCGTTCAATGTTTGACGATGACCTCTTTGTTGTTGACGGTGAAGCCTGCCCAATGTTTGTCAGAGAGATCAAGGCTTGGCGGGCTGATCCGCGTACAGGTAGCCAAATCGATAAATTTAACCACTGCCTGCCAGCGGGAACGATTGTCAACACTGTTGATGGCGATATTTCAATTGAAGATGTTCAGGTCGGTCAGTTCGTCAATACTGTTTTTGGCCCCCATCAAGTAACTGCTGCTGGCATTACAAGATTTAATCAAGATGTATATGAGATTGAGTTAGCTGACGGAACTTCACTTAAATCTACTGGCGATCATCCTTGGTGGATAGAAGGAAAAGGTTGGGTTGATACCTCTGATATCCGATACAATGATCAAGTATGGAAACTTTCACAAGAGGCAAAGCAGAAGTCATCGAATTCAGAGGAATTTGGTTTCGGCGTTACCCAAAAGCCAAAGATGAATCATCTCGCATCTACTACAGACCTTGGATTCAAGAAGCTTATCTCGGGATTGAGTCTTTACACAGAGAAGTCTGGAAAGCAGAAAATGGCGATATTCCAGAGGGCTGCCACATACATCACGCAGACTTTGACTCGCTCAACAACAATGTTGAAAATCTTATTTGTCTTACCAGAGAAGAACACATTGAGATTCATAAAGGTCAACCGTGCAGCGAGAAAAGAAAAAATCATCTCGATAAGATTAGGCCAAAAAATCACACAGAAAATCTTCTCAATTCAGAAACTAGAATCAAAGCCTCGATTGGAAATCGAAAATATCACGAATCGCTTAAGCAAAACCCACTCCAAAAGTCGTGCGTTTGGTGTGCAGATGAGTTTGGAGACACTTCTCCGTCTGGAAGAGCAAGATTCTGTTCAAATGCCTGCAAATCTGCACACAGAAGGGCGGCTGGCGTTGATGACGAAATCAGGAATTGCGAGCGATGCGGAAGCGAATTTAAGTGCAACAAATACGTTCCCAGAAAATATTGTTCTCGTTCCTGTGGTGTCGGTAAGAAAAGTGTCTAATGAAACTGTTTATGACTTGACAGTTGATGGCGCCCATGAATTTTTTGCCGATAGTGTCAGAAGTTCTAACTGTATGTCCAATTTTAGGTACGCCGTCGCTAACATTAAGAAGATAAAGCAACGCGCTCTAAGCATATCCGGCAATTTGCCCGCAGCTAAAACCATACCTCGTCAAGCAACAATCAGTAAAACAGGTTCAGCAGGCCCAACTCCAGTAGGATTCAAAGGGCAGACTGATGATTATGATAATTGGCGCAAAAGCCTAGGTGAACCTGTAACTCGGGTTAAGAAATGAGAGACTTTAAGTGACAAATGTTCCAGCAAGTTCAAAGGGCGGCGGCGCCAAAAGTAATGGCGCCCCAGTAAGCGCTATTACGCCAGAAGAAGCTGCTCGCGTAAGGGGAGCAGTAGGCAAAAAAGAAGTAGCCCCATCGAGCCGAGTTCAATCTATCTTTGGTAACTGGAAAGAAGTTTCTGACCAGCTCGGCAGTCCTTATGAAGTAGAGAGAATTCCTCTTTCAAAATTGCGCCAGATGCGTCGTGATGCAATGCTCGGCTTTGGCCTTAGCTTTATTAAGACCCCTCACATTCGTGCTAAGTGGTTTATTAACGCAAAAGATAGCAAGGGGCCAAATGCACAAATTGCAGCACATCTGGATCACGATTTGCGCCGTATTTACCCAAGCTTTGTACTACAAAATACAAACATGCTGGACTTTGGGTTTCAAGCAATTGCTAAGCGCTTTGAATTCCGCCAGCCAGTAGGCACTTACGTTGAAATTAATCCGACAAGCGGCGAGCAAGTAGAAAAACCTATTTGGTCAAGCGGCAGCATTGACCCTATTGCTTGGAAGCAATTTATCTCCCTTCGTCCTGAAGGCGTTGAGCCTCAATGGAATAACGATGGCGAGTTCGATGGAATTCTTTATTCTCCTTCTGACGCGAACACTGCGCTTGGTATCACAACTTCAGGTGGTTCGGGCGGATCGAACCAGGACAGCACATATAAAATTGACCTTGACCATTCTCTCTGGGTAACTAACGAGAAGGAAGCTGCTTTCGGCAGCATCTTTGGATATCCGCGTCTCGGATATGCGTATCGCTTTTGGTGGAGTTATTGGTTCCGCTGGGCCATTGCTGATCGTGCCTTTGAACGGAAAGCAGATCCGTCAGTTATTGTCCGATACCCAGAGGGTTATTTCCAAGACCCACTAACTGGAATTGAAACTTCGTATCAAGAGTACGCGCTAGAAATGGGTTCGCGTATGCGTTCTGGCGGCGTTATCGCTTTGCCTTCAGAGCCTTATGAGGACGCTAACGGAAGAGGAACGCTTCGTCAATGGGAATTAGAATTTACTAAGGACGCAATTAATTTCGATCCATTTGATAATAGTTTTTCATACTTGGATATTATGAAGCTTCGGGCCTTATTTATTCCAGAACAATCATTAATTGAAGGCGGCGGAGGAACTTCAAGTCGCAATGTCGCCGCCGAGATGAGTGACTCTTTCACCGAATCTCAGGCTGTTCTTTCGGCGCAGATTCAAGAAAATATTAACCGCTACATGATCCCGCAATGGATCGCAGTCAACTACCCTGAATTTGCTGCTGCTGGCGGAGCAGCGGAAATTATAATTCAAGGGTTTGCCGACGAGGACACAGAATTCATGCGTCAGCTAGTTCAACTACTTGGCCAGCAAGAAGCAGGCGCTAAGGAAATTATTAAATTGGTAGATCTTCAGAAAGTTCTTGAAGATCGCGGAACGCCAATTGTTCCTTGGGCAGAGCAAAATAGGCGAGATCAGGAACTTGCCAGCCAGCAGTCTGCTGCCGGTGTTGGAGAAGTTGCACCTGTACCCGGCCAGCAAGTCGGGACTGTTCCTTCTAGCAATGGCTTCTCTTACATCCAGCCGAAAGAAGTTATTTACCTTTCGGATTCTGACTCAGATTTCATTAGCTCTCTTCCTGACACCGCACATTTCTCGAGCAAGCAAGCTCGTATTGCGGCTCGTGATCTGAAGTCGCGCTTGACTGACTTCTATGAAAGTCAGTATGAGTTTTACATTAGTGATCTAGATAACGGCCTAGACAACAGCGGGATCGTTTCTGCTGTTGAAGATATTCGTTTGATTCTTTCGGGAGCATCTTCTGAAGTAGATGATTGGGCCAAGCAGGAATCAGTTGATGTTGTTTCCAGGACGACAGAAACTGTTCGCTCAGAAGTCAGCAACTATCTTGTGGATTACGAAGCAGATGCTGCTCGCAAGCATTTTGCTGACTTTGCCGATTGGCATTCCGCTTCTGACGCTGTAAAAGTTATTAGAAATCTTCATAACGAGGAAGCATTTCTATCGGCCAAGTCTGAAGGCGCAAACATTCTTGTAGCGATTGAAGAAGGCTCAGACCTTGACGGAACAATGTTCATCATCGAAGAGGCGCGGAAAGTAATATTCGCCCCGAACAGAATGGTTGCTTGGAAAGCACTTCCATCTAATTTTGAGATCGAGCGCGATCAAGATGTGTCCGGTGGCGCCGTCTGGGACGAAGAGACTATGACTCTCAGCTTGAGCGATGGTATTGACCCAGAGGTTGAAAAGAAGATCATCAAATCTATTCTTGACGAGATTCAGTAATGCCTGTTTTCTTTAGTGAAAAAGGAGTACGACTCGCAGAAGCCCCTGCTGCTGTAGTCGTTGACACTCCGGCAAAAGAGTCAAAGTCTCAGGAAGGTGACGTTTCACCGGCAGCAAGGACAGAGAAAATGAGGATGATGGACGCTGTTAGAGAGGCTGCTCGCGAGTACGACACCCCAACTGAGGGCGATATTCGTGAGTTTGTTGCCGGTCGAGCGAAAGATCCATCGAAAGTAGACGTACAAAACTTTCTGGATATGACACTTGAACACAGACAGAATGATCTGATTGACTTGCTTGATAATCACCTGCGCACACAAGGGCCTTTGAAGCGCGGTCGCCGCAAGTTGCGCGTCTCTGCCCCTCGAGGTTACTTGCGCCGTCTACTGCGCTCAATGGATTCTGATTCGATTGCCCAAGTTTCTCTTCGTCTTAAGTCAATGGGCCACTCAGAGCAAGACGTAAAGACTTTTTTCACTAAGAAATTTAGTGAAGAAATTATGGCTGAAGCAGACGCTAAGCAAACTGAGATGTCTGAATCAAACAATTGGGTCACGGACGATCTATTTTTTGCTGAAGACTGGGACGATTTAGATCAATCAGATCAAGGTTTTAATGTGAACCCTGTCGAGATGGCCCAGAAAATCGCTTCCAATCTTCCTCAACCTATTATCAACGTGACTGTTCAAGCGCCTAAAACTGGGAAAAAGGTCGTTAGGCGCGACCCTGAAACTGGTCTAATTCAGTCTGTTGAGGAAGAAGATGTCGGCTGAAGTACAGCTTTTTCACGACCAAGAAATGTCCGAGCCTGTAGAAAGAATCGCTCTGGCAGATTTTGATCTTGGCGATCCCACCTCTGGAGACGGCCAATCAATTAAGATTTACGCCTTTAACACTGGCGATACTGTCTTGAGAGAAATGTCTGTCTATGTGGACGGCACAGGCTCTGGTTTTATTCAGCTCTCTAAGGATTCCGATGGAGAGCCGGGAGTCTGGGCAGCAGCAGGAGAATCAATCTTTGCTACTGAGAAAGAAAGCGTCTTCCCTCAAGAAAGCTTTCAGTTCTGGGCCAAAGCATCATTCGGTGTTGAGGACAGAGAAGGAATCTTTGATTTTGACTTTGTTATCAAAGGTAAAAGCATCAAGTCGCTACAGGAATAATTTTGTACTATTAGAAGCCAGCTTTTCTTTTATTCTTTAAAAGAGCAATCAATAGGAAAAAAATTTCGTGGCTTCATATTTTAATGTAACACTTGACACGCTTGCCCCTCAAGGCGTTACGTTTAGTATCAATAACAACGATACTTACAGCAATAGCGCTGCGGTAACTGCTTATTTCTCTACAGAAGATGTAAGCACAACTAACTACCAGATTAAAATCTGGGGAGCAGTTAATCCCGCATCAAACGCCGACATTCAAACGCTTGAAGGCGATTCTGACTGGATTGCTTATTCTGCCGAACAAGCAGTTGTGCTGTCCAGCGAAGACGGTTCTAAAACCGTTTACGCAAAAGTACGCGATGATGTTTGGAATGAAACATCACAGCTCTCTGATTCGATTACGCTCGACACAGCTGCTCCGGTCGTTACGATCTCGGCAGGCCCTGATGTTAACCGTATCTCGAAGGTTTCAGGCAAGCGCCAAGTCACGTTTACTTGGGAGTCTGACACCGCTTTCATTGAATATAAGGTGAAGGTTGTTTCTGCAACGAACTCCATTCATAGCAACGGAACAACCATTGTTGATACAAGCACCGACTCAGACAATCTTTCTGGTTCGTCTTCATATCCGGCAACAACTGGAATTGTTTCAGTTATTGATGGCCGCGATCTAGACGATGCAAGTCCGGGCGATGGCGAGAAGGTTATTAAGGTCTTCGTCCTCGATACTGCATCTAACTGGTCAGTCGCCTAATTAGTTTGATTATTACCAGATAAGCAAAGCGCTTGACTGGTAATATTGATTTATGGAGAAAACAAGATGAGCGTTGTCGCGGAGGGGCGGGCGAAGCATCCAGATTTAAGGTTTGAGATTGACAACGGAATGACCGTCTGTGTTGCTTGTCACGCTGACATTGGCCCTAGTAGGGCGCGGTTTATAACAAGAGGAGGAACCTAAAATCGCCGACAACGTCGCGATCACTGCTGGGTCTGGCACAAGCATTGCCACGAGGGAGAAGGGTGGCAGTCATTATCAGCTTCTGCTTTCGGGGATCACTACAATCGTGGATGGCCGGAAGATCGTGGCGGCGGCTAACGCTAGAGAGGATTTGGCGGGCAGCACGGCGTGTAGCCAAGTGATCCTGACTGCCGAGACTGACAACACGGGGATCGTGGTGGTTGGTGCTGCGGCTACGGTCGTTGCTGCTATTGCTACGCGCCGAGGGATTCCTTTGGCTGCCGGTGATTCTTTGACGTTGGAGATTGATAATTTAGCTGACATTGGACTTGATAGCACTGTGTCTGGTGATGGCGTGACGTTCGTTTACTTCACCTGATGGGCTTCGGGGTAGAGAGGGTAGCAATACCCGGTGCTACTGGTCCAACTGGAGCTACAGGAACAACTGGCCCAACAGGAGTGACTGGCAATACTGGCGCTGCTGGCGCAACGGGAACAACTGGAGCTACAGGAACTACTGGCACAACGGGAACTACTGGAGCAACTGGCCCGACAGGAGTAACGGGTAATACTGGTGCTGCTGGTGCCACTGGAGCTACCGG
>Ga0335396_10001944_pt1 | contig 25939 bp, 41 predicted proteins | sample FRY02_FD_205743 | JGI IMG/M metagenome (GOLD analysis project Ga0335396, IMG submission 205743) | Freshwater microbial communities from Lake Fryxell liftoff mats and glacier meltwater in Antarctica - FRY-02 (spades assembly) (version 2) | ecosystem: Environmental > Aquatic > Freshwater > Ice >... | reverse complement strand
TTCGCTGATAGACTATTTCCTCAATTTCTTTAACACGATTTGACAACCTTTTAATTTCTTTTCTAATGGACGAGTCCTTTTCTCAATTTCCATCTGGTAATTGAAGACCATTTTCCTCATTTACTTTAAAGTCTTTAAATGTTTTAACTGATTCATCTATTTCAATTGGACTTGGCTGTGTTGGATTTGCCGGTGATCCAATTTCTTCGTGTTCGTAATCATATGCAATACTCTCTCTTTCAATCTGGAGACAGAATTGTGCTAACATCCCAATATCATCATCCTTTCTAGCCAATTCAAAAGCTTTATTATTCAATTCATACTTAGATTTACCACGCATTCTTTGACCAGTGTAATAGTCATAAAAATACTGAGTCCTTCGGTTAGTTCTTGCCGGAATTCTACGATTACCACCATGTGACAATCCTAATAGTCCTGTATCACCGCTTATCTCATTAAATTTTTTAATTTTTGACATATTCTATATATTAAAAAGTTAAATACTATTTAAACTTCCAACCACTTTGCTCTAGAAAGAATCTGGAAAAGTCAAAATAAATAAACTTATTAAGCGACATTACTTATAAATAATAAACGACTAACATGATATATATATTATGGCCAACTATAAGACCAAAATTATTTCTAAAATCTCATAAAGTGTGGATTGATAGATCCAATAATAGTGATATAATAACCACACATGTTTGTGTTGATAACATAAAAGATTCTGAAATAGTCAAAACTGGATTATTTGAAAAAGATAAGGTGATAGTATTTAAATCAAAAAATATTGGAGTATGTGCTCCATCATACACCCTATCATCAGATTTAATAGCTGAGGATGGCGACATTATAATACTTGCTTCTGATGATTTTATCCCACCACATGACTGGCCAAATATTTTAATAGAAAAACTCGGTGGAAAAGAAGGATGTTTAATGGTCAATGATGGATATCAAAAGCCTGATAGCTCAAATATGCAATACCCATGTGTGACTATACCTATAATGACATATAGTTGTTTACTGAAGCTGAACAAAATCATATATAATCCATCATATAACCATATGTTTAGTGACGCCGAGCTATATATGAATCTTAAGGATTTAAACTTATTAATAGATAATAGAAAGGTGGATGAGACAATCTTTGAACATGTCCACTGGGTAACTGGTAAAAGGAAGGCTGATCAAGCCGACCAATCATATAATTTGAAGTGGAAAGAGGATGAGATGATGTGGAATAGTCGAAAGTCTCTACCTGTTGAAAAAAGAATAGAAGTTAATATATGAAAAAGATTAAGATACATTTTACAGATTTTTGGGGAGGATTCGATCCAACCGATAATTATTTCTATAATATTTTAAAAGAATTATATGAAATTGAAATAGACACGGTTAAACCGGACTACCTTTTCTTTTCAGTTTTTGGACAAAATCACAAACATTACCATTGCACTAAAATAGCATATTTTGCTGAAAATATTCCAGCACCACTTGGATATTGCCAATGGGCATTCTCAAATGATTATCTAGATGATGAAAGGAATTTCAGATTACCACATTATCTACTATATCCTGGATATTATGAATTAGTGGATAAAAAGGTTGATAAGAGTTTATTGGATAGAAAATTTTGCAATTTTATTGTTTCAAACCCTAATTGTGAAACTAGGAATAGTTTCTATATGAGGCTATCAGAGTATAAGAAGATAGACTCTGGTGGAAGATTTATGAATAACATGGGAACACCAGTTGGTGATAAGTTTCAATCAAATTATAAATTCTCATTTGCATTTGAAAATAATGCTTATAGACCGGAACAACCAGGTTATACAACCGAAAAGATAATGCAGCCAATGAGAGTTAATTCAATTCCTATATATTGGGGGAATCCAGTAATTGATAGGGAGTTTAACACTAAAAGCTTTATTAATTGGTATGATTATGATTCACCAAAAGAGGTTATGGATCGTATCATTGAATTGGACCAGGACGATGATAAATATATGGAAATGTTAAATGAGCCATGGTTCGTTGGCAATGTAATACCAGAACCACAAAGAGAAGAGAGTATAGTGAACTTTATCAAAAGAATATTTGACTAAAAACTAAAATGGAAACTATGAAGGTTAAGATAGGAGAAAAAATATATGACTCAGATAATGAGCCAATTATGGTTATAATGGATGAAACAGACAAAGAGAATATAAACAAGGTTACTAAAGTTCACTCAGATGATAGATATCATTTTGTTACATTTCCAGCTGATATGAACCTATTGGAGGTTAGAGAATGGATATATAAAGAAGCTGTATGATAAATAAGAAACAAATAGATAAATTTTATTACATGAATAGGTCAGTAATAAAGGATATATTGCACCGAGAGGAAAATATACAATTTGAACCTTTAAGAAATTCTATAAATTGTATAAATGGTCTCTCATGTGGAAACCCAACTTATCAACCATATCCTAAAAAGGAATCTCAGGCGGTTTGTTTTATTATAAATGTAATAGATGAGAGTGTAATGGGAACAGCATTTAGAATATTAACAAGATCATTAGATAAAAGATATGGTGGTGTGCCCGAATGGGTTTGTAAATTACAACACACTGATACTGGAAATAATTATATAATATGGTTAGATAGTGGTTCAAACACTAGGAATAAAGAATTATCAGAAATTACAAATGAATCAAATATTATTAAAGATAATATCATGTTCATTTTAGATAAACAATCCATATTAGAATTTTTTGAAAGGGATAAGAATAAAGAAAATATAGACCATGGTCATATCAATACTGAAGATTTTGAGAAGATTAAAATAATACACGAAAGGTCTAAAAAAATAGAAGGAATAATTAATGATTAAATTACATTTAGGTTGTGGTCCAAAACACTTAGAAGGATTTATCAATGTTGATATTGTTGATGGTCCAGCAGTTGATAAAGTTTATGATGTTAAAACACTACACAAATTTGAAACTAATTCAGTTAGTTTGATATATGCATAACATATATTAGAGCATATTCCAAGAAGAGAATATACTGATGTCCTAACACGTTGGTATGAGTTATTAGAAGAAGATGGTGTGTTGAGGATAGCTGTTCCGGATATCGAACAAGCGGTCAAACATTACCAAGATAATAAAGATCTTAGATTATTAAGAGGATTTTTATGGGGAGGTCAAACATCAGGGTTCAACTACCATTATTGTGGTTGGGACTTTGAAACATTGAAAGAGGATCTTGAATCTGTTGGATTTACCGATATAAAGAGATATGATTGGAGAAATACCGATCATTCACATATTGATGACTTTTCACAGTGTTATCTTCCACATATGGATAAAGAAAATGGAAAACTAATGAGTTTAAATATTGAAGCAAAAAAATGAAAAAAATGAAAAGGGCAAACATAGTCTACTTTGAGAAATTAAGAGATGATAGAGAGGTTTAATGATGCTGTGAAAATACATGATACTCCACGAATTCAAAGCTTATATGAATCACTGAAAAGGTCAAATGATAATCTAAAAGTTATTGAAGACTGCTTTGTGATAGGTAAGATTCTTGAGGGCAATCATAAGCAAAAGATTGAAAAAATAATTAAAGAAAATGACTAAGGTATTTTGTATAGGAATGTTTAAAACTGTAACATCCACAATGGGAACATCTCTGCATATGTTAGGTTACAATGTTTTCTTAAGTGGTTGGAAAAAGGATGAAATATTTCAAGACAATTGGAATAGGGAACCTGAAAAGTGGGGGCCACATTATGAAACAATCCGTAAGAAAACGGAATTATATATGACGGCTTTGAGGATTACACATGGATGTTTTGTTATAAACAATGTTATGAATGGTATCCGATCCTCAGAATCGGACATTCCATTACCTAAAAGGTTTATTGATAGGTATGAGAAACAATTCAAAGAATCATCCATTTTCGCATTAATTCCGTCTATTTTATTAAAACCTCTTTCAAGACATAAAGATTCTCTAAACTTTTTGTTCTTTTCATGTCTACCAGCTTCCTGTATTATAACAATATTCATTAATCCTTCTTCTTTCTTGGTTTTTTAGTCTTAACTATTACATAATCTTTCTTAGCATTATAAGAAATAGTAAATTTACGCCACGATATTTATGTCCACCATCGGGTGGACCAGCAACATCATAACCACCATCCTCCATTTCAGATATTAGATTAATAATCTCTTCTCTAGAAGTTATAAAGCAATCCTAATCTATATGTATATACCAATCAGATACTTTATCCTTTGAAATATCCAACCATTTATACCAAATAGAAAACCAACCACCTCTCCCATCTATGATAACGTGATCACTTTCTGGGAAAAACTTCTTAATACACTTTGATTGCGTAATCTGTATATCAGAAAGTGTTGAGGTTGTGTAAAATGTTATAGTCATCTAGTCCTTTTTTTTCTTCCTTGTTTTTCTAGCAATGCTCACCTCTGTGGTGTCCTTTTCTGAATCATAGTCTAAATTAAGCTTAGAATTTTTCTTTGGATTGTTCTCAATAATGAATTCAGTAACATAGTCATCAACCCATGTCTGTATAGCTCTTTTAAGAGGTCTTGCTCCATATTGAGGGTCATATCCAACTTCAACAAGATGATCTCTTAGAGTGTCTGATATCACTATATTATACCCTATATCCATAGCTCTGTTACGTGTCTTGTTCAACTCTAACTCAACTATTTTACCCACATCCTCTTTACTAAGATCATTAAAATATATAATATCGTCCAATCGGTTGATAAACTCAGGTGCAAACTTCTTTTTCAATTCCTTCTCTAGCATTGATTTAGCATCATTGCCAAGGTTATCCATTTTTGATTTTGTTGAAAACCCTACTCCTGCTCCAAACTCTTTTAAAGTTCTTGTTCCAACATTGGATGTCATCAAGATGATGCAGTTTTTAAAACTAACTTTTCTACCATGTGAATCGGTCATGTGACCGTCATCAAATACTTGTAGGAAAAGATTAAATATGTCAGGATGTGCCTTCTCAATCTCATCAAATAGAACTACTGAATATGGTTTTCTACGAATCTGATCAAGGAAATTGGCATCATCATATCCAACATATCCAGGAGATGATCCATTAATTCTTGTCATTGATATCTTTTCCATGAACTCTGACATGTCTAATCTTATAAGAGAATCTTCAGATCCAAACAGGAAGGTTGATAATTGTTTTGCCAATTCGGTTTTACCAACCCCGCTGCTCCCCAGAAGCATCCCAGTGAAAACCGGGCGGTTTGGGTCTTTCATACCGATTCTACCTCTCTGGATAGCTCTTGTAACCTTTTTAACAGCTTCATCCTGTCCGATAACTTTACCTTCTAGTGCTTTTGACATACCGGCAAGTTTATTATTTTCAGATTGTGATACCTTGTTAAGTGGTATTCCAGTCATCATTGAAACTACTTCTGATACATCAGATTCCTCAACAGGCTGCTTGTTATTTTTAGAATGATCTTCCCATTTTTCTTTCTCAAAGTCAAGAGATTTTTGTAATTGTCTCTCAACATCACGAAGCCTGGCAGCCTCTTCATATTTTTGACTACGAACAACATCACCCTTCTTCTTCTTTATCTCAGCAATCTTTTCTTCAATCTTTGTTATCTCCTTAGGGACAACGATATTAGAAATGTGAACTCTAGCACCAGCTTCATCCAAAGCATCAATTGCTTTGTCTGGAAGAAATCTATCTGCCATATACCTATCAGTTAATTCGACACAAGCCGCAATTGCTTCTGGTGAATATATTACATTATGATGGTTTTCATATTTATCCTTAATGTTATTAAGGATAATTAATGACTCTTCAGCAGATGCTGGCTCAATAACAACCTTCTGGAATCTTCTTTCCAATGCTCCATCCTTTTCAATGTGTTTTCTGTATTCATCCAAGGTTGTTGCTCCGATGATTTGAATATCTCCCCGAGCAAGTGCTGGTTTGAACATATTAGAAGCATCTAATGAACCTGATGCTCCACCTGCTCCAATGATTGTATGTATTTCATCAATGAATAAGATCACATCTGGGTTCTCTTCCAGTTCGCCCATAAGAGATTTAACCCTTTCTTCAAATTGACCTCTGTATTTCGTCCCCGCAACCATTGATGATAGGTCAAGTGTAACAACTCTTTTATCAAAGAGTACTCTTGAACATTTTCTATCAATAATTCTTTGAGCAAGTCCTTCAGCAATCGATGACTTTCCAGTATTATGTGATGATAATTCACCTGACCAATACCTATGATTTCCATGTATTACTTCCATATCATAAGTATCACCAGCACCATCATCAATTATATTATTGACTAATTCATACCCATTTTTTGAAATGATCTTATCACCATTTTTTAAATTTTTACATCGGATCCAAAACGAATTATCCATCATTTCAATCCTATTGAATATTTCACCACCTTCATCATATCCATTCGTGAATATTTCAAATAGATGATCATCAGATGTGGATATACAATATCCAGAATCAAAACAAACATTCTTTTTAAATTTATTTTTCTTTAGATAGACATCTCCTATATCTTGCCACCCATCAGGTGTATTGATCTGGTATTTACCACCGTCTTTTAAAGTATCAAAAAAGTCATAGAAATTTATCGTGATAGTATCACTTTTATCTGTTGTATTCTTTATCATAGGTAGTTGTTTATATTTTATATATACTTTTATAGTTAAGGAATTAATAAAGGTTTATGACAATAAGGGCAACAAAAGATCAATTCATAGAAAAATCTAGAAAAGTGCATTGTGATAGATATGATTATTCTAAGGTGGAATATGTCAATTCAAAATCTAAAGTTACCATAATATGTAAAATCCATGGAGAATTCTTACAAGTACCATCAGACCATTATCTTAGTGGATGTGGTTGCCAAGAATGTGATACTACTAAAAGGTTGACAACGGAACTATTTATACAGAAATCAAATGTGTATCATAATAATAAATATGATTATTCAAAATCCATCTATGGTAAAAATAATTATGTCAAGGTTGTAATAATATGTCCACATCATGGTGAGTTTGCACAAACACCTTGGGCACATATGAGGGGACAGGGTTGTCCTGATTGTTGTAATAACCAAAGATCAACAACTAAAGAATTCATAGAGAAGTCCAATTTAAAGCATAATAACCTATATGATTATTCACTGGTAAAATACAAAACAAAAAAGGATAAGGTTATTATAATTTGCCCAAATCATGGCAGGTTTGACCAAAAGGCATATGTACATCTACAAGGACACGGATGTTCAATATGTAATAACTCGAAATTGGAAATTCATCTTAGAAAGTTGTTACTAAAAAATAAAATTGAATTTACGCAGAATAAGCGATATAATGATTGTCGGAATGTGCTTCCACTACCATTTGATTTTCACCTTACATCACAAGATATTTTAATAGAATGTGATGGTATACAACATAGAAAGCCAATTGACCATTTTGGTGGTAAAGAAAGATTAATATATCAAAAAACAAATGATGGTATAAAGAATAAGTACTGTGAGGACACTGATATAAAATTATTGAGGGTGAATAGCTTTAAAGAAATAAATGACTTATTAAATGAACAGATCGGAAATAATAAAAATATGCAGTGAAAAAGAAACTATCCCAATTGAAAAGATGGAATTCAATGCTTTTGATTATACACAACCAACTGATAAGACACTAGAATGGATAGATATTTATTTTGAAAGATCAAGATTTGAGGATCTACTGCCAATAGATTTTAAGAAGCAGGTATCTGATTTTATAGTATCCAAATATGATAAGAAAATATTGTTCAATTTTGAATGTAATGGATCACTATGTGATATTTATCTACCTGATATAAATAAAGGATTTAAATTTCTTGCGCTATTTGAGTTTTCTGAAATAAATGTGGATAAAAAAACACAATTAAATTCATATAGTGATTTTGAAAAGGATGGAATACACCTTATACAGATATTTGAGGATTCATGGAATATTAAAAGCGATATAATTAAAAATCGAATAATAAGTGCTCTGGGAATGAGTCAAAAAATAGGGGCAAGGAAATGTGATATCAGAATTGTTGATGATAATGAGTTAATAAGAAATTTTATAAATTCATCACATATACAAGGACACATTGGATCATCTATTAAGATAGGTTTATATTATAATGACGAGTTGGTGAGTATAATGACATTTGGATCACTTAGAAGAAATCTAGGACAAAAAAGTAAAGAAGGTAGTTATGAATTATTAAGATTCTGTAATAAATTCGGAATAAGCGTTATAGGCGGAGCCTCCAAGTTGTTTAAATTTTTCATAAAAACATATAATCCTAATTATATAGTATCATATGCTGATAAGTGTTGGAGCTATTCATTAGATTGTCTGTACACTAAACTTGGAATGTCTAAAATACATGATTCTGATCCAAGTTATTTTTATATAATTGGTGAAAAAAGAAAGGGTAGATTTTCCTACCGAAAAGATGTTGTCTTAAAAGCTGGATTTGATGGTAAATTTGTCGGCGAGCATACTGGTATGCTATCCATGGATATATACCGGATATTTGATGTTGGTACATCAAAATATGTATATGGAACTTAATTATGAATTAAGTTTCTTTAACATTTCCAAGTCAGAATCATTGGACTTCTTAAATCTATATTCTAGTTTTTTTAAAACAAGTGATATATCTTCATTGGTCAGTTCTTGATTAGATTCCAGTTTACCAACTAATTTATTTCCTGATTTCTTAAAATTATATTCTAATTTTGAGTATAATTTTTTAGAAAGTTCTTTTGTTATTCTCATAGTATATATATATATATTATTCTTTTGTGATATGTTCTTTTAGAAAAATGTTTATTTTTTTATAACATTTTCTTTATATGAAATTCTCAATAGTTTTATATTTTGATCTTTACAAAAAATATTCTTAGTATAGTCATTTTTCTTTGTCGTGGTGAATCCGGTTTCACCACCAAATAATTAAACCGCTTCAAAATGTTGTCTACCACCATATTCAATACATATATTATGGTCTGGTAAATAAAAATCAAATGGTAACGGTCTTGATATTCCTCTACACTCATCAAATTTGTATTCTTGTTGGACTTTTTTATAAATTTTTGATTCTGTGATTCTGGATCCCTTACCATTGGTTTCATAATATAATAATCACATATTAGTCGAATGACATTATTATTTTATGATTTCCGTAATCTGATACTTTACGCACCTCTATAATCGTTTCTCCGTCTACACACCCTGGCTCACCGATAAGAATTGGGTTATTCTTTTTTCTACGAGAAAGAATCTGTGAGACTCTTTCGATTTCCTTTTCCCTACCAACTATTTGATCTAATTTATTATCTTCAGCCATCTTCGTAAGATCGTGACTGAAAGTATCCAGTATTGGGGTTTTAGTTTTGGTATTTTTATTACGAGGTTTAAAAGCATCAGCAGCATCGTCTTCATCATCTCCATCTATTGAGGAACAACGCACTTCATTGTTCTTCAAATATTCTTCGTCTTTCGTATTCTTTCCCATTTTTAAAGTTGTTTTGTTATTATTTATATTTTATTCCTCTTCGGAAGTTGAATTCAGTATTGTTTCTATGATAGCATCTCTCCTTTGTTGTATATCAGCCGTTTTAACAAAATCGGCATGTATGCTAATAGTCACTCGTTTATCATCATTAGTAATCATTGATATTAAACATCCATGCGCAGTATATTTCTGATCAATTATATCAAATTTAACACCTTTATCAAAAAGCATAAATAGGTCTTTTTTATACGGTGGGTGCTTACCAGTGTCAAAAACAAAGGTGAATGTAGTATTATAATACTCATTATTATCCACGGTGCCTTTCCGCAATGTTGGTTGGATACTAGAATCGATATATTCGAAATATTTATTACCTATCTTTATTGATCTCATGCTAATCTTTTAATATCCATCCTATTGTATTTTTTGCAAAGATTCTACTGCCCATAACCATACTCTGTCCAATTATACAATTATTATATTTTTTGAGAACATGAAGTTGTAATTTTTCCTCCTTACAGAATTTCTGATATATAATAAATTCTTTTAAAGATGGTGATATTAATTTATATTTTTTTATGTCACTCCTTATATTGATATTCCTTTTACCCCTTCTCAAAAACGCGGCTTACCAATCTGCCTTTCAGATGCTAGTTTCCTATTTTCATATTTTGAATAGTAGTCTTTCATAATATTTGACATTTTGTTAGAAAAATCCTTCGATTTAATTTTACCACACCACTCTTTATTATTCTTTGCTTTTCAATTGACTCGGCACTCCTTTTATATCCTAGAGACCCATCACCACCATTTGTCATATTTGTAAGTGGACCAAGTGGGTAATGCCCCTTTGTAGGGATACATCTTACCCAATACTAATCCATTTTCATATCTTTTCATCGACCAAGTCTTTCTGGTGTCATCCACATCTCAGTATTGGATGGGAAAATCACTATAAATTTTTCTTCCACAATCTATTATTTAAAACCGATATTATATTTATAATACAAATTTAAACCTATTTTTACCATCTTCTGCCATTTTATTCCATTCATCAAGTGGTCTTGAGTGATATGATCCAAAGTGTAGAGACCTGTAGTTAACCAAAATCTCATCAGTCTCGCTATGATTTGAGAGGAATTCAACCTTATATAACCCGCCCTTATAATGTCTATATGTTAATCCAACCTCTGGATAACTAGGATATTTTGGCAATTGAACCTTTTTTTCATTTTTACGCCATAATCCTGGCTCTGGAGCGTTAGAGGCTAAGGATGCCAGTTTCTTATCTTTTGATTTTCCAAATACAGCAACATAACAATTTCCTCTCTGTGTTTCTAATATATTCTCTACTTCTTTTTCAGTGTATACCATTATTCTTTTTTAAACCATTGATTTTTATGTGATTGGATTATATGGAACATTTCATCATTTGTTAATTTAGGATCACCATCCTCACAATCTTTATATCTTTCCTTATAATCACCCTGTATTACTATTTGGTATTTACCACTGCCATTACCACTAGCGGTAAATGTTATCATAATCGTGAATGGATTTACCAACTTAGATACTGGATTTATAACAACCGTAGCTGTATTCCTGGATATAATCTTGTTACCATAGTCTACTAACTTTTTACCAAATTTGGCATAAGTATCATTACCACCTATTTTCAATTCTTCCATTTTCTCTTTTCCATTTTATTAATCCCCAAGATGATAGTCCTAATAATATTATATAGTTTGACATTAGTAAAAGTTCACCATCAACAGCAAACATTATGATATAAAATATGTCAGCTATTATCCAAAATATCCAAGATTCATGCCTTTTATATATCAATAATAACATTCCTATTAAGCTTAAGCATGTTGTAATGGTATCCAGCTCAGGTTGATTACTGATACTATTTAGAAGTATAATATACATTACAAAGGACAATGTGACTATACCAATAGCAATCTTCTTTATCCAATTCTTAGGTATTAAAAATTTATTTGATTTCCAATTCCACCAAGCGAATATTGATTGTGTCAAGAAAACGAATTGTAATCCGGTATTTGCCATTTGACCATTATTGTAAAAAATCCACATATATCCAAAAGCTCCGATTATACCTACTGGCCAGCAAAGTATATTCTTTTTAGCAGTAAGATAAACACATAATAAGCTCGATATGGCGGATATTACTTCTATCATAGTTTCACACCAATACTAATGTTAAAACTCCTAAGTGCTCCAACATAGTATGTTGGTTCATTATCTTGGACACCTGCCGGCATAAAATACTCATGGTTTAATAAGTTGTTGACATTTACTCTGGCTCTAAAAATTTTCCAGACCATACCAAGATGTCCGTTAAGCACATAATAACCTGGAGCGGTTAAGTCGGAATTATTTGTGTTGTCTAGAAAACTTCTATCCACATATGATCCATCTAACCCTATAGAAAAATTCTGGTGATTGTAAGATATATAGTTATTCATTAATATCATTGGGGAAGCGTATGGATCGGTATTTCGGTAAACATCACCATTATCATCAACCCATTTAAATATACGATTATATGAATAATTAAAATTACTACCAACTACGAACCTACTCTTATCAAGGTGTATGGTATAATTTAAATCTAACTCAACGCCTGTTCTTATAGAACGATCAACAGGTTTTTTAAGTAATATCCCAATATAGTTTATCTCACCATAAGCAATTCTTTCATTATTAAAATACATCATGTAATAATTAGCAGATATATTGAAGTTTTTATTCTTCCAGTTACCACCAAGTTCAACATCATAAACAATTTCAGGAAGTGAATTAGGTGTAAATGTATCACCGAAAGCCTCAAACACACCATTCTGTAGGTAGTTAACATCATCATAACCTCTTAGAAGATCACTACGAGTTACTTCCCTTTGCGTCATAGCCCCACTAAGATATATGTTCCAATTACTCTTATGGTATTTAAATCCAATTTTAGGATTTACAAAATGCCAGTCATAACTATTCTCTTTATTGTAATTAAAATGAACATATCTATATTGAACATCAACAAATGTGTTAAAAGATCTCTTAAGATCATAATTCAGTTTAACATAAGCGATTCCATCTTTTTTATATCCTTTATTCTCATACCAAAGGTCATTAATTGCTGAATTATCAGCCAAGGTGTGATTTCTCTGATAGAAATTATAATTAAGACCGCCATTTAAATTAATGCCACTTTTATTATCATATACAACATTAGCTAGACCACCAGCCTGATATGATGATAGATTGAATCTACCCATTAAAGCCGAGTCTATCCAGGATAGATAATAACCATTTATATTGTTGTAGTAAATTGATGCGCTAACAACAACTTCCGGGTCTTTAAAGTTTACCCAATTAGCAGCCACAAAGTTCTGACCGAAATCATCTATTTCTTCCGGTGTATTAGCATTTACTCTATAGTTCTCCTCAATTTGTGACTTTGTGGGTGCTAACCAAGACATTTGATTAGTACTTCTACCAGCGAATCCATAAATTTTAACTATATCACATGAACATTCCTGATCATCAAATAATCCAAGCTGTCCAAAATATGTATATCCACTAGAACCTGAATTATCTTTAAACCCATCTGTTTTAATATGTGAAAAATTTGAGGAGAATGAAATTGTTTCCTTTATTAGACCTGATGTATATCCCAAACTATTTTTAATAGTGTTGAATGATCCATAAGAACTTTCAGCATCTACTCTCTGTTTCAATAGTGATTTAGTCTCCATATTCACCGATCCGGCGAGTGGTGTTGTTCCAAACTTAGATGACCCAACACCTCTTTGAACTTCTATACTACTAACATTGTCAATAAACCCTGGCATGTTAGAGAAGTAAATTCCTTGATCCTCCATTTCATTCATAGGAATACCATTAAGTGTAAAGTTAATCCTTGTCTGATCAAGACCTCTCATTTTGATATAAGAATAACTATACGGTGTTCCGTTATCTGAATACGAGAATATACTTGGTGATTGATTGTTTAGAATAAAAAATGGATCAACTCCATTCACAACAGATTTAATTGAATCTATTTCAATTATTTTTACCGTTATTGGTTCCTCCTTTCTTGTTTTGGTGGCAACCACCTGAACTTCATTTAATAAATGAGTTTTTATTGAATACTTTTCAGAATCTGTAATATTCTGCCCACTGGCACCATATCCGAATAGTATAAATATGGGGATTATTAATCGTTTTAATAATTTCATGTTTAAATATTTGTTTTCTATTAATTTAAATATGTAAAGTTTTTAAAAAAGTGGTATACCAATCCCAATATATACTTAATGGATCTTAATATAATACTTACTGCATTAATATTATCTTTTATTCTTTTTATGTTTTACAAATCACAAATAGAGTGTAAAAAAAGCATGGATTATTTAAATAGAAGTATACGCAATAGAAGCCTTGAAACATTCCAGAGTGAACACCAATTCAAAAGATTTTTTAATGAGCTATCTATACCATCCTGTATATTCAATGTATATACTTTAAAATTTGTTAAAGTTAATAAAAAATTTTGTAACACATTGGGTTATACAGAAGAGGAATTTATTAATATGGAAATTGCGGACTATGTGGTTGAGGATGATATATCCGATAGTATAGATGTGATCTCTAAAAATATAGAAGGGTGTGATGAGAGGGAGCACATTAACAGATATATTAAAAAATCACAGGAAATAGTTGAAATAAATTGGATCTATGGCCAACCAGACATAGTAGGGAATGTATTCTGTATTGCAATAATATTGAACGATACAGAATTAATATATAATAAAAAGTGAAAAAAGTATATAAAATAAATGGCTGGTGTAAGTGAATATGTTCCGTATCAAGGTGGTTACACCATAGAAGAATTGGTCGATCTAGTTCAACAAGATATTACCGTTGGATGCTCATTACCGAAAAATCTTCCAGATAGTGAGGTAACTCGTATAATTGAAACTAAGGCTCTGCCATTTTTTTATAGAAAATACCAATATGCTGTTCAGAAACTTTATTTTTTCATACACCAAGATGCATTTTATTCAGAGGAGTATACAAAATATAACTTTGTAAATGTTCCGTGTGAGATACAATCAGTAACTTATCTATATACGGTAACGAATAACACTTTATTCCAATTAGGCCTTAATACTCCAAACATGAGTGTTAACCTTGGTGTTACTAACCAGCCATACTTATCATCATATGTTACAACAATCGGTGAATTGGGTGTTTATAAAGCGGCTCTCGATTCTATATCAGATATGATGAACCAGATGAATAAATATACTTTAAAATACCATTTTAATCAGTTAAATCATCGTCTTAATATACTTACAAAGGTTGAGACACATGTTATAATGGAGGCATATGCTAATATACCACCACAAAACTTATTCCAAGATGACTTGTTTATTAAATATGTTACTGGTTTGGCTAAGATTCAATATGGTAACCTTACTGGAAGGTACGAGTTCACTTTACCTGGAAATGTTAAGATAAATTCATCAGACATATCAGCACAGGGAAAGGAAGAAATTAACGAGGTTAAAGAAGAAATTGAAAATATGTCAGACTCAAGTTTCTTCTTCATGGTTAAAAAATAATTGGACTTGGAAATAGCTTAACAAATGGATCATCTGGAGGAGCTGGTCCAGAAAACTATAAACACCGTAAGAAATCTTAAAGAATATGGAATAGAGAAGGGTAAAGAAACATTAAAAGAACACTATTCATCAAGACCAATAAAACCAGTTCTACAATATGATTTAAGTGGTAATTTTATAAAAGAATGGGCAGAAGGCCCATCATATATTTTACGAGAAACTTGGATTGAAGTGGCTAGATGTTGTAGAGGAATTATGAAAACATCCAAAGGTTTTTGGTGGAGTAAATCTGAACATATTAAAAAACTAAAGGATCCGGATTTATTTTGGCCGAGCACAGATTTTAAGAAATGGAGAATTGTTCCCGAGATGTGGGTTTGTCAAATAGAAGACTCTAAATACCATTGCGCATGGCAATCTAATGTAAATCATTACTCCCAGAGATATACGAAAGATAATTATATCTAAGGTTTAACTGGGACATCCTCATTAAACCTTTACCTCATACTTAGTTATATATATAATTTCCGAAACTAATATATACTTATATGAAACATTTAAAGAGATTTAACGAAGGTTCCGTTGAGGATGAAATAAATGCCAGGGTAGAGCAAGATGATAACGAGAGACATAATCGTGAATATTATATAAAAAACGGAAAGCTATCACAATATATTGAATCAAAGGGTGAAGTATTCACATTTGGAATGCTAAGAGCCATATTTGAGGATAGTTTATATGATAAAAAGAAAAGAGACCTTACAAAAGGTGGTTATAAGTTCCTACATAGAGCTATTCCATATGTTAATGCGACTCTAATGTTGAATCCAATGATATGGCTTATTGGTATGGTATTTGGTAGCTTAAGAGCTTTCAATAAAATAATATCCGAGATATTAAAAAATCCGGGTAATAATTATCCAGATTTTCTAAAAAAGATAATAGTAAGAACTATGCAAGTCGCTGAGGGTGATATAAAGCCACTAATTGGTGAGGATAAATTCTTTGACTTATTTGTTGTTTCTGATGATATAACAAACATTGTTAGGAAAGATGTACTATTAAAATTTGCAACCGAACTTTGTGAAAAAATGGCTAATGAACCGGATGATAAAAGGGTACCAGATCATTATATTGATAATGAGTTAAAGTGGTATCTAAATGAAAAATTTGATCTTTCTTATACATTTAAAAAGAGATTCAAATATTCTAACCAAAAGGTGAAATAAATTCCATATATTTGCCTTTATGGAAAAAATAAAGAAAATCTGTAAAATATGTAACGAGAAAATAGGTGAGATGTCTCCTCATGTAAATTGCTATTCCATAATAGAAAACGCATTAAAATTAGATAATATTCCAGGGTTTAAAAAGATAGAAGTCATGTCAGATAAATACATAGATAATGTTTGTAGAAGTTACGGGGCTAATGACTATTCGGAAAAGGGTATATCAACTTATAAAAAGTCCAGATTAAAGTCTGGCAGATCAGGTAAAACAAATTCCAATACTGATCAATTAGACACACTTGAAAAGAAATTATATGGTAGTAAAAAATCTACATTAAAAATAGATATATCTAAAAGAGATCTAACAGAAATCGAAGTTCTTGTTAAAAGAATAGAAAATATAGAATCTTTACTTGGAAATGAAAACTTCTTAGCTAAAGTTGACAATAAAGTAATTGAATCTAAAACCGAGGAATTAAATAAATTAAAAACACAATTAAAAAAATTATAAAATGGAAAATTTAAACGATATCGCAGAAAAAATTGCTGGTCTTAATCCATCCGATGCTAAAACACTTTTTGATATTTTTAAAGATGAATATGGTATCGAACCTGCTGGCGGACAAGCAGTATTTATTGAACATGTTGTAGAGGAAACAGAAGATGTACAAACTGAATTTGATGTAATTCTTGAATCAAGAGGCACTGCTAAATTGGACGCTGTAAAACTTATTAAAGAAGTTTTGGGTCTAAGCCTAATGGAATCTAAAACGCTCGTAGATTCTTGCCCATCAGTTCTGAAAGAAAATGTTAGTGCTGCAGAAGCCTCTACGCTAAAAGCTAAATTTGAGGAAATAGGAGCAGTTATTGTTTTAAAATAATGTCACCAGATCAAAAAAAGAGAGTATTTGAGCGAATCGTTAGATTCTTTGAAGAGAAGGAGGTTGAGCGAACAAACCTTATGATCGAAAAAGGATTTATCGATTCTTCTGTGCCATATTCCCAGAAACTATGGGATGAGTTTCGTGAGTATGAATTTAAGCAGTATTTTGAAAAAAATAAATAATCTTAATGTGTATTAAAATTTTACCGATTAAATAAATGTAAATTGAAAGACAATGATACAATTTATTAAATACAAATGTTGCGGACAGATATTCGCTTCTTGTTGAGAACCTGAATGTTACACCGTTGGTTGAAAGATATGCGAAAGTATGCACTAAGTGGTGATAAGGTAGAAATGATGGAAAGCGGAAACTTGTGCAAATGCAGAAACTTCTAAACCCCCCGATATTTAATGAGTTGCGTGAGAAAGAATACGGTAAATCCTGATGGTCAGTCATTTAAAGTATTACCATCACTATTTTCAACAGAATCTTCATCGAAATCCTCGCCATAGTCAACACCACCCCAGTCATAATCATTATCTTTGTTACGACTCACAGGTTCTAAAGTAAAGAATTTTTCATCTTATAATTCTTCTTCTTGTATGGTATCACCAATTACTTCACCACCTCCGTATAGTTCTGAATGACACCCGATACACAGTCCGCTCTCATCTTCTTTAGGATTTTCACCACAATAATCACAAACTCCATCAATATCTCCCTCTTCACTAACATCCATATCATCAGTTATCTCATCTTCAAAGTCAGCTAGATCTGTTCCCATAGGGTCAACCATAATATCATCCTCATCAAATTCTGGCTCATCACCATAAAGTTCAAAGGGTTCCTCATAAAAGGATTCCGAATCAAATCCATCTTCTTTAAATTGTTTAATAGTTCTTAAATATCTCATAGAGTATATATTACTTGTTAAGTACCTTTTATATTATTATCCGACAGCATCTTCTAGTAAATAGAATTTTACTCAATTGGTGCCTTTTTACCCGACTCGAGAATATCTTCTATTTTTTCACTTCTTTTGATTCTCAGTGCGATTTTATTATTACTGACATGGTTAATATCATATATTATACCCCTCTTGCCATAATTCATCTTACCGTTGAAAGCGAGAGATTCGTAGCTACTCAATAACTTCTGGTTACACTCCCATCCAGTTATGCGCTCAATATCATCACTCATTTCCATGGTTACGCATGATTTTGACATCCAACCACCTCTTATCTTGCTCCTTACTGCCCAATCGAATATAAAACTATATTCATCACTTAATTTATCATAAAAGTATAAATTACCCATTTAACTCTTTGGCTAGCACCCTGCACTTATTAATTAGGAAATTGGTTTCCTCTTTGTGGTGTTCTAATAGTGTGAAATATTCATCTTTCCAGTCCAAAAATGGATTTTGTGGTTCTTGCTCAATAGGACCTCTTTTTATCGTTATCCAAGAATAACACTCGCCACCTATTTCATCTATTTCTTTCTTATCCATGTTTATAAATTTTTCTGTCCATATCCAAAGATGCTGAAACATCCTTTTCACAATACTCTTTTATATCATCATATTCACCGTTCCAAAATTTACCATGTACCTCTGATCCATCAATTTTATCTTTAGGACTTTCAATACCGAGCTCATAACAAACTTCATCAAAGCTGAATGACCAGGCAAACCTACCTTTAAAATCATCAGCCATGTCGATTACCCTCATATCCCATGGTTTCTTATTATACATATAAATTATATTAGCTGGCTTTATCCCATACTTGTGTAATTTATGTAATAGATAGACTATATCAAAGTGAAATATCCTAAATCCAACTATGTTAAAATTCTTTTTCTCTATTTTCTTAAGCATTTCGTTGAAAGAATTTACTATATCTCTTTCATCTTCTCCGTAATAGGATTTTATCCTTTTTTCTTCACCGTGGAAGAATCCAAATGATATACAAACTATCCTACCATATGTTGTTATTATTCCACCCTGTTCCAAATAAGCCTCATCAACTGATTGGTACTTTTCCGACCAGTTCCCCATTCTGTTATATTTTTTCCTAAAAAGGTCAGACCCTCTGGTATCATTTAATATAAATGTCTCAAAGTCTTTATATTGAGCGGCGGTTTCTATGTCAAAATGTAATGATTCCATATTTTATCTCTTTTAATATCTCTGTTTATTTTACTACACAATGGTTGTGTTATTTAGTTCTGTTTTTGCTGATGGTACTATTGAGATACGAAAATCTTTTTTGAAATCCGCCATTTAGATGCTACAGATTTAGTAACATTAAAGTATTCATCTAATTTTTGTGAATACTTTTTCTTAACATAAAATTCAATAAAATCTATATCTATCATTTAAAGATATCTAATTGTTTAAGTTTTTCTATAATTGCCTTTTCATCATTACTAAGGTTGGTTGGTATTTTTATCGTTATATCAATTAATAATGATCCAACACTGCCATAATTAATATCTGATATTCCTCTTCCTCTAACCCTTAACATTTGACCATGTGATGTACCGGAAGAAATATTGAATTTTATCTCATCACCATGTGGCATAGTGATAGTTCTATCGCATCCAAGTATGGCATCAACAATTGATATTTCCTCATTATATCTTATATCAAGATTATGTCTTGTGAATCTCTGATCAGGAGTCTCATCAATAGATATAAGTAAATCACCATATCCGCGTCCTTTTTGATAGCTACCCATCTGTTGCATTTTCATAGCCATATCCTTAATAGACCCCTTTGGAAGTTCTATATCAACAACTTCATCCCTCTTCTCGGTTCCAGTTCCGCGACATCTTGTACATTTATCCTTTATTATATGTCCTTCCCCATTACATTGGTTACAAGCACTAGCTTGCCTAACCATACCAATAGGGGTATTTTGTGTGTAAATTTTTTGACCCGAACCTCCACATCCACCACAAGTATCAACATTTTTACCACCTAACCCATTACATGAGTTACACTCAATATCTCTTTGGTATCTTATTTTCTTAGTAGTTCCTGTTATTATTTCACTTAATGACAATGATACCCTAACTCTTAGGCCATCATTTCTACCGCTTCTTCGATTAGTAAATTGTCCAAATAGATCATCCACATTGAATCCACCCCCCCCGCCAAAATTTGAGAAGAATTCTTCGAATCCACTTCTACCACCTGGTCGGTCATATGAATCACCGTTTGATGATCCAAATCGATCATAGTTCCCCTTTTTATTCTCATCGGATAAGGTTTCATATGCTTCACTGGCTTCTTTGAACCTAGCTTCGGCTTCTGGATCATCTGGATTCACATCCGGGTGGTATTTTTTAGCTAATTTCCTATATTCGGATTTAATCTCACCCTTTGTTGAATTTTTATTAACCCCTAATACTTCATAATAGTCTTTGCTCATAATTATTTTTATTCTAATATTCTTAAAAGTTGGCTATTTCTCCACGATTGTTTGTGGTAAAAATATACTAATGTTCTTTTATACCTATACTTAATATATTCATCTGTTATCTCTATTGGTAGAAATCCTAAAGGTATTTCATCAGTACATATTTTAGTTATAACATTACATAACTTTTCCTTACTCCTAAATTCTTCCTCACCGAGTCTCTTAACGAAGGGTCTCAACACGTAGTCAATTACGATCTTAAATGTCTCTTCAACCTTTTTCTTATAGTCAATTCGGTCAATGGTGGAACAAAAATGCGCATTATAGAACATAGAATCATCAATCACTACTTTAATCACTGCAATATTTGGCTTTGGATTGTTTCTAGACTCAATATCTCTCATTTAGTATTTTATTAAGGTTAGTTCTTCTTAACATTCTTTTGTTAAAGTCATCCGCTGTAGAATTTACACTGTTGTCTTGTCGCCCCTGAAATATGATATCTTGTACTAATTCTCTGGTCATATCCAATGATACCTCATGTTTTTCACCATCGACCATTCCAATATACATATAAACAATTGGTAAGAAGGTGGATTCATTAAAATAATATTTTACAGAAAAGTAAATAATATTATCCAGATTAATCCCATTTAAATTAATCTCATCCATCATAATATCATGTATCCCCGCGCTATACATCTAATTCTTTAAGATTTTCTCTTCTTGTTATATCTCTATCTATATCTCTACTGGATGACACCAGTAGATATTTTGACCCAACGTAATCATCTATGATTATATCAATTAATACACTAATTGGATCTATGTGACTAAAATCATCTAGTGTGGAAACATTTTTACGAATCTTATTGTCTAGATTTTCTAGAAACTCTTTCATATTAAAGTGTAGGTTGAATAACCTTTGCCTGTTGTCTTTAATATAACCTGGTGATATCATACGGTTTCCACCGGATTGCATAGAATTAAATCTATTCTCTTCTAGGAAAAAATCATTTAATACTTTAAAAACTGCTGGTACTATGTAATTAACAATTGGTATATAACGATCACCCTCCTTTCGATTTGTATTATAGAAGTCATTCTCAAAAATATATGAATATTCCAAAGACTCTTTAACCATTTTCTTAAGATCGTAAGATCTAGCTAGCTTATCTACTTCATAATTTCTATACGAATCAAAATACTCACTTATAGTTTTTGAGCTTTCAGGTGATAAAAGAGATCTATAACTATCTATACTTTGGCTCATTTTGATAATATAACTTTAGGATATCTTATTATTTTTGTTCCAAGTTTATACCCATTACTAATAACACTAATAATAGTCGGTTTTTTATACTTTTTATCCTCAATTATATTAACAACCTCATGTACATCCGAATCATATTCATCAGTTGGTACTAACTCAATACCATTTGCTTCTAAAAATGATCCAAATTTTGACATAAAAACACTTAAAGTTTCCTTATCTCTTTCATCAGGAGTCATATCAATTCCGATCCTAAAATCATTGTGTAGATCTAAAATTGAACTTATGCTATCATACTTAGACTTTGTATAAATATCTTTCTTTTCGACAAGGGTTCTTTTCTTATAATTTTCGAAGTCAGCACATTTTCTTATAAATTTATCATTTAATAACTCTAAATCACTCACTAAATTCTCAGTATTATTATCCATCTTTTTTATAAATTATTTTTAATAGTTTTTCTAAATCAAGGGTCTTTTCATTATTATAGAATTGTATTAACCTAATAGGCGGTAATTCATTTTTAATGCGACTTTTTTATTATATATCTTTTTTATGTATAGTTGTATGAACTACACATCAGCTAAAGACTGATGTGTTTCAGGTTTCATAGACTCATCTAATGATAACGCCTCCACCTGTTTTTGTTTAATGTCCGACTCAATCCCTGAACCAGACAATGTTTTTAATCCTTGTTTTAATATGTTTTTAGCTGCATTAAAATCTCTATCATGGTTTTCCCCACATGATGAACAAATCCATTCTCTATCTTTTAATGTTAAATTTTGGTTTATCCAACCACACTTAGAACACATTTTACTTGATGGAAAAAATCTATCAATTTTTACATATTGTTTATCATTCCATTTAGCTTTATATTCTAACATAGAATAGAATGCACCTAAACTAACATCTACAAATGCTTGAGATAACTTATGATTTTTCATCATATTTTTAACTGCTAAATCTTCTACACAGATTATATCGTGGTTTTTGATGATTTCTGTGGAGATTTTATGTAAATAATCTTTTCTTACATTGGTTATTTTTTCATGAACTAATGTAAGGGTTTTTCTTTGTTTATTTCTTGATGAACTACCTTTAACTTTCTTTGATAGTTGTCTCTGTTCATACTTTAATTTCTTTAAGTTATTTTTAAGTGTTTTAATATTTTTATATACTTTACCATCAGAAAGTATAGCTAAATCTTTAATACCCGTATCTATGCCTACAACAGAACCTGTTTTATCATAAGGGGTGTGTTGAACTTCACAGGTTATACCCACCCAATACTTACCAGTTGTTGATTTAGATATGGTAGCAAACATAATTTCACCACCAATTTCTTGATGCAATTTAATTTTAATTCCTTCTTTAAATTTAGGTATATTTAATTTATTCTCTTTAATTAAAACATTTTGTGGAATTTTAAACGATTGTCTATCATATTTTGATTTAAATCTTGTTGGCTATTAATTTCTTTTAACCATATATAATTTTCATCCTTTTTAAGTTGAGTTAAATCATTAGCATTATCATAATAATTAAGTGATTTTTTATCTTCACCAAGATAACTTTCTTTTCTACTATTAAGATAATGATTTATTTGCACCAAAATGTTTAGCCAACAAGATTTCTTGATTTTTATTTGGATATATTCTAAACTTAAATATATAAAATGATATGGATAAATATAATTAGTTTATACATAATATAGGAGATGATACGATTAATTATATTAATATATAGTATAAATGTCAAAACTATTAAAATATATAAAATTTCTCGAAAAGAATATAGACCTACCAGAGTTGAAAAAACCATCTATTGATGGTAAAAGGGGAGATACTCTTGTTAGGAAATTAACAGATAATGAACCATTGAAAACTGGTAACAGGGAAGTTACGATAAGAAACGCCGCCGAGGTTGTTGATAACATAACAACTAATGGTGACTATGATACGGTGAAAGCTGATAATTTTTTTAAAAATAACGGTAAATACCAAGATGTATTAGAAGATGAGACTGGTGAAGAATTTAAATTAACACAATTTAAAAAGACCAGAGAATTTGGATCATCGGGGGCTGGAAGATTGGTTAGAGAATTTGAATCGGTGCAAGCAATATTCATTGCTATAAAACAAGGAAATCCAGATGTTGAATTGAATACTGGTAATTTAATAGATGTTTTTAACGAGTATGTAAATTTACCAGAAAAACTTGTAAGGCTTCCAGATATAGAGGTTGATGAGTCTTTAATACAAGACTTTATACAAGACCCTGACTGGGTAGAAACTTTCTGCGCAATACCTAACAGACTTTGGTCAAATGATATTTATATAGACAAAGAAAAAACATATTTAATATACCAAGTTTCCTATAAGGGATCCCCAATTGATCGACTAAAATCTAAGTATAATGATTTTGCAAAATCTGGTGGATATTATAGAGATATAAATTTTGCTAAGTGGTGCCCGGCAGACATTTACCTAATACAAGATTCGGAAGATTTGAATTTTAAGAGGTCTATAGAGGAGGCAAATAGCATTGAGGAGTTATCAGATCTAGTTGATAGACTATTTGATAGTAAGATATTTATACCAATCTCACTTAAGAAAACATCTATAAATAGTAATTTCATTATAATAACCAATAGGGAAGTTGGTAAAGAACTCCCAAACTTTGAAATTGACAAAATGCAGATAGGTAGTGATATGAAAGGATCAGCTTCTAAGCTAATCGTAATTTCATATTGGGAATATGATCAAGGTCAGGGTGATGGCAATGAAAGATATCCTATAGAAAATAGGAGAAGCCTTATTCTAAGATCTTCTGATACCAAAAAGAAAAGGAATATTGATGCTGAGGTTGATGGACACTCGACCAGACATGGTAAAATATCACTAAACTCTATTCTGAGTATTATCAGATCATATTTTCCAGAATTATTAGAAGATGACCTCGGTGGAATATCTAGTAATTCCAATCTAATCGACAAGGATATTGATGAACTTGGTCAAATGGTCACTAGACTAATAACCGAAATACAGAGACATGAATTATATGAAGAAAGGATTATATGCGCACAGATAACCAGGGGAACAGATATATCCGGAAATATTGGTATGTTAATATCAAGGATACAATCTTTACAAGTTGTTTTAATTTTTTTAAAAACAATGTCTAGTGAAAATGCTGATGCAACAATTAGTAAGAAAAAGCTTAAAAAAGGTAGAAGTAGACGATCTTTGAGTGATAAAACACCAATAACAAGTGAAATAATAACTAAAATAATGAGGTATGCTCTTTCAATACAAACTGATAAATTTAACACACCAAGATATTTAAGAATAATGTAATGAAATTTTATTGTGATAAAGAAAGACACCTTATTTTGATACAGTGAGATTGCCAAAATAATAAAACCTAATCAACTTCCATGTGTTCTTAATGTTCATAGTGGAACTATGATGCATATCATTGTAACTGATAAGTATTTCACTATGAAATCATTTCCAGAGATGTATAAAGAGGAATTTAGGAGACACCAATTAAAAAGCATTCTAAAATAATTTTCATAATGGTATTCTAATATAAATATATACAATATGTTTAACTATGAATACTTCTTAATAAATGAAACTTATCTATGCCTAAATGAAGCATTGGTTAAATATTCTGATAATTTTATAGAAAGACTTAAGGAAATTAAATCATCAGTTGCTACTTTTCTATTAGAAATAATTGATACTGATAGCGATATAAGGCAAAACTTTATAGACACAACAGATACTGATGATAAGATTAGTTTCATGGATCAAAAAAAGATTGACTTGTACACAACTATAGTATTCAAAGAACGTG
>Ga0335396_10001942_pt1 | contig 25942 bp, 27 predicted proteins | sample FRY02_FD_205743 | JGI IMG/M metagenome (GOLD analysis project Ga0335396, IMG submission 205743) | Freshwater microbial communities from Lake Fryxell liftoff mats and glacier meltwater in Antarctica - FRY-02 (spades assembly) (version 2) | ecosystem: Environmental > Aquatic > Freshwater > Ice >... | reverse complement strand
AGTGTCCGACCGAAAACTAAGTTAAGTGGTATCAGCGGTTTAGCTTGACGCTGCCCCAAGTCATTGATTCTGTGAAAGTGACAAAACTTTTGCAAAGGATCGATGATGTGGACTGATACCACTCGCGCGAGGCATGCCCGCAAAGGGCAGCGTTTGCCAAGCGATTTAACCGATGATGAGTGGGCAGTGCTGGAGCCGTTCTTCCCGCCGCCGTCTGATGTTGGCCGTCCACGCAAATGGCCCACACGGATAATAGTCGATGCGCTATTCTATATGCTGCGCGGCGGTTTGCCTTGGCGGATGATGCCGCCGGGCTTCCCGCCAGCGACCACGGTGCAGCATTACTTTTACGCTTGGCGCGATGATGGGACCTGGGCGCGGATCAACCATTATTTGATCCAGGATGCACGTGTGGCACAGGGCAGAGAGGCCTCGCCCAGCGCCGGTGTGATCGACAGTCAGTCGGTCAAAACAACCGAAAGCGGTGGGATCCGGGGCTATGATGCGGGTAAGAAAACCAAAGGCCGCAAACGTCACATCATCACCGATACAAACGGCTTTCTGGTTCATGCCATCGTCCATAGCGCCGACATTCAAGACCGCGATGGCGCGCCGATGGTGCTCAAAGACATCCGTTACAGCTTCCCGTGGCTGCGCCATGTGTTCGCAGATGGCGGCTATGCGGGAAATAAGCTGAAACAGGCGCTGACCAAAATCGGCGACTGGACGGTTCAGATCATCAAGCGCTCCGATCACGCTAAGGGCTTCGTTATCCTGCCTCGCAGATGGGTCGTCGAACGCACCTTTGCATGGCTGAACCGCAACCGCCGTCTCGCCAAAGACTTCGAGCACTCCATCGCCTCGGCAACCGCATGGATCTTCATGGCCTCCGTGCAACTCCTGACCCGTCGTATCGCAAAACCATGATATTAAACAGGATAATTATCGTTCGGACTCTAAGAAAATCTGCTCCACGGCGACTAGTTTGTTGAACGGAGCCTGCGCCATTGAATGCCTAACTTCCCACCAGTTGATAATTAAGGTATGAAGAACGGCATTATTTTTAACGTGGAGTCAATGCATTGACCACCAAGAAGTCCCAACTCGAAAAATTTAAAGAAGCCGCCCGCGAACTTGAATGCGACGACGATGAGAAGCGGTTTGCTGACAGGTTGGGCAAGCTGGTGAAGCCAGAGCCAGAAGCCAAAAAAACCAAATGATTTCGCTGGTGACAACGACCATCGCGCTCTTCACAGTCATAACACTTATGTCTTTACCTATGGCAGTTCGTAGCTTTCGCAGGGGGCAGCGGACACGCGGTTCGGTTCATCTATTCATGACGATATTCTTCGGGTCTTTCGCTGCTCTTGGGTGGCTTTTTATCGACCAACTCTAGCCCTGCACTTGTCACCGATCCGGTTATCCCAAAACCCACGCAATCCCGCCATTTACGGGTGTGGGTTTGTAAAAGACACATACGCCTAGAGAAACGGAACATCGCAATAGACCGATTCGAACGGACCGGCTCTTTCGCACCTCCAATTCCAGTACGGGTATTTTTTTATGGCGACTTCATCGCCCGGCGGCGCAGTGCGTGGCCGGAACGCTCCCGCTTGGCGTGAGCATTTCCTCGCTGCTCTGGCGGAAAGTTCAAATGTCGCTGCCGCTGCTCGCAAGGCCAAAGTTCCCACCGGCACAATGTATAAGCTGCGCCGAGGGGATGCCGACTTTCGCGGCGCATGGTTCGATGCACTGTTTGAAGGGTATGACAATCTCGAAATGTCCCTGCTCCACCGGCTTCGCATTGGCGAGTTGGAGGGCACGAAAACCAAGAACCGCCGCAAATTCGATAACGCCACAGCGTTTCGCCTGTTGGCCGCACACCGCGACGCGGTCAGCCAACAGAAGGCTCTGCGCGCTGACGAGGATGAGGACGCCATACTGGCCTCGATCAATACCAAGCTGGACGCGATGCGGGCCCGCGAAAAGGCGGCGCAGAATCTTATCAGTCAGGACAGCGCCAACTCGACAATATCCTTCCAGCTGCAGGCGCCAGCAAAGGATGCCGATGACGCAAATTGACCGGCTCCGACTGCTACTCTCACTAGAGGACGAGGAGCGGCAGATTTTCCTGGCCGCGTTGCTGGAGAACGAGCGGGATGAGCTGCGGTTTCACTGGAAGTTATGGGCCCGGGCCGAACAATTGGCGCCGCAGGGCGAATGGCAGACCTAGCTGATTTGCGCAGGGCGCGGCTTCGGCAAAACCCGCGCCGGTGCCGAATGGGTCCGGCATATCGCCAAGAGGAACAAGGATGCGCGGATCGCCCACAGATGGGCTGCGCACCCTCGACAAGACAAGCGGACAGATAATCTTTTACTCAAATGGCTGGCAGAGAGTAGTTAGCCTCGCTATACCTACCGGCGGACAAATTGTTGATACAAACACATGACGCGATTGGCAATTTGGCCGAAACACTTCCGGATGCTGGGGTTTTACCTGCATTCTGATGGGAACTAACGCGGTAACGTCGCGTTTCGTGTATCTGAAGGAATGGTTTGAAGGCGAATTTTAGCGAAAGCAAGGGCAAACGATGCTTTCTTGCAACAGTTTAGAACTAATGCCTGCTTGCCACTTCCTAACGGAAAAGTTAGAAAACCGGCTATCGGTGTATTTATTTCGATTTTATAAGGGGAATTTGATAATGCGGAAACTCGTCTTAGGATTGGCGATGGCCTCTACGGCCCTCGCGTCACCTGCACTGGCTCGCGACGGCCAATGGTACGTCGAAGTTGGTGGCGGACCAATGATCGTTGAAGATCTCGATTTTGATATCGACGGCGGAACAGATTCGCTCCAAGCTGACCTCGACAAGGGGTTTGATTTTGGCGGTACCGTCGGTTACGATTTCGGGGCCTTCCGCCTTGAAACAGAAGCCAGCTATCGCAAGGCAGATATCGATTCGATTGCAGCCGGTTCCACTGGCGTTGCAGGCCTTGCGCCCGCTGCTGGTTTTTACGACGCAGACGGCGAAGTCAACGCGCTGAGCTTCATGCTCAATGGTTTGTTCGATTTCGGTGCTGATGACGGAATCCAGGGTTTCGTCGGCGGCGGCATCGGTGTTGCTCGCGTTGATATCAATACGGGTATCTTTCAGAATTTCAGGACATATGATGATTCCGACAGCGGGCTTGCATGGCAAGCGCTTGCTGGGGTTCGTGCTCCGCTGAATGACAACTGGGACGTGGGTCTTCGCTATCGTTTCTTCAACGCTCCAAATGTGGGCCTGATCGACTTTGCCGGTCGCGATAACGAGACGAAGCTTACTTCGCACTCGATTCTCGGTACGCTGACATACAACTTCGGTGGGGAGGCTCCGCCACCTCCACCACCACCTCCAGTGGTAGCGCCGCCACCACCGCCGCCAGTTGTGGCTGCTGCTCCTCCTCCTCCGCCGTGCAACAAGGGACCGTACATCGTGTTCTTCGGCTGGGATCAGTCGGACATCACACCGGAAGCTGCGACCATCCTTGACAATGCTGTCTCGGCCTATCGCAACTGCGGTACAGCAGCAGTTATGCTCGCTGGTCACACTGATACTTCGGGTACCATTCGGTACAACGAAGGCTTGGCAATGCGTCGCAACGCTTCGGTTACGGAATATCTTTCAGGCCGAGGCATCTCGGGTGATCGAGTTTCCAGCGAAGCATTTGGTGAAACCCAGCTTCGTGTTCCAACCGCCGACGGTGTTCGCGAACTGCAGAACCGCCGCGTGGAAGTTACTTACGGTCCGAATGCGGGCATGTAAGTTTCGCGGAAGCGAAAAAATATCGATGAGGGGCCGGAGCAATCTGGCCCCTTTTTCGTGGGATCGACTATAGGGGTGAGTAATCGAACCCTTTAGGAGATCGCAATGACCAGAATATCTGCCCTCACCCTCACCATTTGCACCATCTGTCTCGGTGCGTGTTCCACCATTGCAGACCTGCCATCAGAACAGATCGCATCGGCAACTTTGAGCGACCCCGACGGGAAACCGACAGGAATGGTGAAATTACTTTCAAATGCTGGGCGGCTGTCTCTTTCGGTCACAGCTACCGGAATTCCAGAAGGGCCGCATGGTTTCCACCTGCACACAACTGGTGCCTGCAAAGTTCCGGACTTTGCATCAGCCGGTGGACATCTTAACCCCACAGACAAACAGCACGGGACGCTAAGCCAAGGCGGAAGTCATCTTGGCGATTTGCCCAACCTTGTTGCCGGGAACAGTCAAACTGCATCCACCACCATCGAGCTCAACGATGATCGCGAACAAATCCTGTCATGGCTTTTCGATGCCGACGGAACAGCGGTCGTAATACACGCCGATGCTGACGATTACATGACCAACCCTACCGGCAATGCCGGCAGCCGGATCGCGTGCGGAGTACTCAAGCGCAGCTAGATCCCAGGTTCCCCGGCCAGCCGGGCGCGCTCAACCAAGGTGCGCTCGGCTTCGGGTACTGTCCGATATGCCATGACCAGCAATACTGTGCCGATCGGCGCTGCGGCCAACATCGACAATATCCCGATCGAAAGGCTGCCGCTCATCGTAGAAACCTGCCCGGCCATGTATGGCCCGAGCGCAAGGCCGACCAGCGTAGTCGATAGGAAAAATGTTGCCGTGGCCGTGCCTCGCATCCGCGGGAGCACAAGATCTTGCGTCGTTGCTGCTGCCGCACCTAGTGCAGAACTGCCAAAGAGCGAGATCAGGAAATTCAAGAAGTAAAACAGCGGGACGTTTTCTGTCGTGAAGGCAAAGATCAAGGGCGGAACGGGAGCAAGTACGCCAAACATGATCACTAGAATACGTCCGCCCGGGTTACGTTCACGCAACCAGTCCGAGACCCTGCCACCAATGATCACGCCCAGGAAACCGCCGACTGCGCCCCCGCCGCCAATCAACAAACCTAGCGTCGACTTTGAAGCACCGAGCACACGTTCTGCATAGGGGGCGGCCCAGAAAGATACTGAGTAGGACGCAAAGGCGACCATACCGTATCCAAGAATTGTATAAAGAAACGCAGGATTCCCCCAGATGAGCTTGAATGTCGGGAAATCTCGTTCACGCAGCGAATGCGCCCATGAAAAGACGGCGTAATAGCCGACCCCGACCGCGATCCACTGCAGAGAACTACCAGTGGCATAGCTCATCAGGCCGGCCGCTAGCGCGATCACCACCGCCGCCGCGACATTCGTCAACAAGGCTTTCCTGCCCCGCATCAGCGCTGAAATGAATGTAAACGGAGGGATGACCGCAAATAGCTCACCCACAAAGTCTCTAAACGGATGTTCGATTTTCCGCTCGGGCAATCCGTCAATCGCCCCGCGAGTGGGCTCACGCAGGGTCAAAACCCAGGTCGCTAACAACAAGCCGGGAATACCGACTGCCATGAACGCCGCTTGCCAACCAACTAGCCCAAGGGGCCCGCCGCCCGGATAAGCTCCGTTCCACTGCTCCACGATTACCCCGCCGATAGCCAGCGAGATCCCAGCGCCCAGATAAAGGCCAGCGGAATAAATCGCGAGCGCCGTACCGCGCATTTTTTTCGGAAACCAATCAGAAATCAGCGAGTAAGCGGCTGGGCTGGCGGTTGCTTCACCAACACCGACACCCATTCTCGCCACGCCGAGCTCAAGACCGCTCCGCGCCAGGCCGGAAATGGCAGTCATAAACGACCACAACGCGAGACCGATCGACATAAGCCTGATCCGGTGCCAACTATCGGCGAGACGCCCAAGCGGGATGCCAAACAGCGCGTAAAATACGCCGAATGCCGTGCCGTAGAGAAAACCAAGATCAGCGTCGGTGAGGCCAAGGTCCGCCTTGATATCATTGGCCAGAATCGAAAGGATATTCCGGTCGATAAAGTTAAGCATATAGACAAGCACCAGCACGCTCAGAGCATACCAGCTATAGGCCGGTGCCTTGTCTGTGACCTTAGTCGCGGCGGTTATACCAGTCTCAGTCGGCGGTATTGGCATAGTCGATCCGATCTTCAATCGCGGCATCATTAAAACCCTTGCGCCGTAAACGGCAGCTGTCGCACGATCCGCATGCGCGACCATTTTCTGTTGGATTGTAGCACGACCAGCTCATCCCTGTATCCAGCCCCAGACGGCTAGATTCGCGGGCTATATCTGCTTTGGTCATGTGTTGAAGCGGAGCGTGGACCTTTAGGCCTTTGCCTGCCAAGCCCGCCCCCTCCACGCCGAGCTTGGTCCCAAGCCGCGCGGTTTCAGTGAAGCTGGCGATGAATTCTGGCCGGCAATCCGGATAACCGGAATAGTCGAGCGCATTGACGCCTATGAATATGTCTTCCGCGCCCACAGTCTCTGCCCAGGCCAAAGTGAGTGAAAGAAAAACCAAATTTCGCGCGGGAACATAGGTAACCGGAATGCCTTCCGTCACGCCGCCCGTCGGCACTTCAATATCATCGGTAAGGGCCGATCCTCCAAAGATACTAAGGTCAAGCGAGAGTTCGACGTGACGTTCTACGCCCAAATGATTGGCGATTTGCCGCGCCGAATCAAGTTCAATCACATGGCGCTGACCATAGTTAATCGTCAAAGCATATAGCTGGAAACCACGTTCTTGTGCGATGGCTGCAGTGACCATCGAATCGAGACCGCCCGAAAGCAGCACGACCGCCGGTTTTCCCGGTACATTTCGATCCATCCCCATTGTTCTGGGCTAGTCGGAATTCTCACCTTCGGCAATGGGCTGAGGGCCCTGAGATTGTAAGTTTAAGTACAGCTGCCTGTTCTTCGTGCCTCAGCCGTGAAATCAAATGCACGTGACACTACGAGACCAGACCCCTTGATTTGTGCAAGGCTCCCGGTTTCCATACGGATATTGGTCAGGCCATAGCCTTTGCCGGGACAGGTATATTGTACCGTCACCTCGGTTGGCTTGTCATCCACAACATACTGGCTGCAGCCGCGATTGGAGTGCTTTAGCTGGAGCAACTCGCGGCCCGTGCGAAGACAAATCTTACGTGTGGGGGTGCCATCGCGAAACCGCAGCTCCCATTCTCCGCGCTCAAGCTGATCGAGCATGGCAAGCGCCGGAGCTTGCGCCGCAGCTGGAGCGAGCAGAAACAACGCCGGGATAGCGGCAAGAAATGCCGTAGGCCGCAAACCGCCAGAGCCTTTCTTTCCCATCACGAATACCCCATCAAAGTTCATCTAAACCAGTATTTTATAGCACAGATGTGAACATAGGCAAAACGTGCCATATCAACAACGAACCGTTATGCGTCGATCAGAAATATCTTCGAGCAGAATGCGCAATCCACTTTGATCGTTCCGTCATCATCGCGCATTTCAAACCGGTCCACTTCTGGGAAGCGGCCAATGACATCATTGTAATGCGCCACCGAACAGCGGCACCCGCGCCGCAACGGAGCACCGGGCAAAACCCTGACTTCGTCTTCTTCATGGAACAGCCGCCAGACCAAAGCTTCCAACGACAATTCCCGGTCAACCAGCTCGTCATACCGAGTGCTGCCTGCCAGAATGGAAATATGTTCCCATTCCGGGTGATCGAGACGGGCGTGGAGGCGTTCGCGCCCTTCCTCGCCATCGGGCAAATGCTGGACCAGAATGCCGCCCGCGATGCATCCGTTTGAATCGTGCCGCGCACCGACCCGGATCAGTGTTGGGACCTGTTCCGACTGCATGAAATATGCCTCGCAAGCTGCGGCAAGCGTTTCCCCTTCCAAGGGAACGATACCCTGATAGCGGCCGTTTTCCCCGGGCAAATCAAATGTGATTGCCAGATATCCTTTGCCAAACAACGAAGTAAGGGAAGGATTTGCGCCTAATTCAGTCAAGCGGTCATCGTTGAAATCAACATATCCGCGAAGCTCGCCGGCGCGGTAATCGCACACCAGCAGTTTGACGACCCCCGCTTCTGTCTGGGCCTGCATTGTCAGCTGGCCAGCCTCGTCCTTCATCAATCCGCCAAGCAGAGTAGCGAGCACGAGCGCCTCTGCCAGCAGATGGGTCATCGCGGGCGGATAATCATGCGCCGACAGTATCTCGTCCACCACCCCATCAAGCCGCACAATTCTGCCGCGCGCGTCACGCGCAGGAATAGTGAAGGCCAACAATTGGTCGGAATGGGTTTCGAAGGCTTCAGTCATCGCAGGAATATGGGGCCTGACTGAGCGAATTTAAGGCCAAGCCTTGTCCGGCCCCAAATCTCACAATTTGCCCAAGCTCCATAGCAGGATCGATTTCTGCGCGTGGATGCGGTTTTCCGCTTCGTCAAACACCGCTGATTGCGGGCCCTCGAATACTTTCTGGGTCACCTCGTCGCCGATATGGGCGGGCAAGCAATGCAAGAAGCGGGCGGAGGGTTTAGCCTGTGCCATCAGTGCATTATCCACCCTGTATGGGCCCATTGCGTTCAGCTTGCTCTCGGCATTGTCCTGCCCCATCGACACCCAGGTATCGGTCACAATTATGTCCGCGCCGCTGGCCGCCAGCGCCGCATCTTGCGTCAGCGTCACCTTGGCACCGCCTGCCCGCGCTATCTCGACGAATTCAGAATCCGGTTCAAACCCTGCAGGCGTTGCCACGCGGACGTTGAATTTCATCAATCCAGCTGCCTCCAGAATGGAATGGAGGACGTTGTTGCCATCGCCGAACCATGCCAGTTCGAGGCCCGGCAAGGGCATCCCCTGTTCGATGATCGTGAGCAAGTCGGCCACGATCTGGCACGGATGCGACCGATCAGTAAGGCCGTTGATCACCGGCACACTTGCGTAATGCGCCATCTCCTCGATCTTTGCATGATCGTCTGTTCGCAACATGATCGCGTCACACATCCGGCTGAGCACACGGGCCGTATCGGCCACGCTTTCGCCGCGTCCGAGCTGGCTAGTGCCTGCATCAAGGATCAATGCGCTACCGCCCAATTGGCGCATCGCAATGTCAAAACTGGCGCGGGTCCGGGTCGAATTCTTCTCAAACACCATTGCCAGCACATGACCCGTCAGCGGCGCATCAGCATCCGCCTGTCCTTTGGGCCAAGCGGCGCGGGCCGCCTTTCGGTCCTGCGCGTCGTTCAGCATCGCAGCGATTACATCGCCTCCAGCATCCGTCAGATCGAGAAAATGGGGCATCAGCTCAAGTCGCCTGCGGTGTCTCATAACTGGCCGCACCGGCGGACAGCTTGTCAAAGAACTCGTCAATTTCAGCATCGCCGATTACCAGCGGAGGAAGCAACCGCAATGTATTGTCGCCCGCCGCAACGGTCAGCAATTGGTGATTCTCGCGCAGATGGACGAAGAATGGACGCGGTTCGACCTTCATTTTGATGCCTAGCATCAAGCCCTTGCCGCGGACCAATTCGAACAGATCGGGGTAATTCCCGATAAACTGTTCCAGACGGCTGCGGATCCGCTCACCCTTCTCCCGCACTTCGGCAAGAAATTCTTCATTCCCCACAGCGTCCAGCACCGCCATGCCCGCCGCCATCGCCAGCGGATTGCCGCCATAGGTCGAGCCATGCGTGCCGAAGGTCATGCCCCGCGCAGCCTTTTCCGTGGCCAGGCAGGCGCCGAACGGGAACCCCCCGCCAATGCCCTTGGCTGTTGCCAGAATGTCGGGATCAATGCCATATTGTTCATGCGCGTAGAACGTTCCTGACCGAGCAACACCGCACTGCACCTCGTCGAGTACCAGCATCAGATCATGCTCGTCAGCCAAGGCCCTCAGACCTTTCATGAACTCATCAGAGGCAGGCCGGATACCGCCTTCACCCTGAATTGGCTCAACCAGAAAACCTGCGGTCTTCGGACCGATCAGAGCCTTGGCTGCTTCCAGATCATCGAATTCGCAATATTTGAAGCCGGGCAACAGCGGCATGAAGCCGTGATGCATCTTTTCCTGATTCGATGCACTGATCGTGGCCATCGTCCGACCATGGAAGGCGTTCTTGAAAGTGATCAATTCATGGCGTTCTGGATTGCCGTTCGACTGGTGATAGGCGCGCGCAGCCTTGATCGCGCATTCGACCGCTTCTGCGCCTGAATTGGTGAAAAACACGGTGTCGGCGAAGGTCAGGTCGACCAGCCGCAGGGCCAGTGCCTCGCCCTGCGGACTGCCATACAAGTTCGACACATGCATCAAATTGGCCGCTTGCTTCTGGATCGCACTGATCAGCCCCTCGTGCGAGTGCCCCAGCAGGTTTACTGCAATGCCGCTGGCGAAATCGAGATAGCGAGTGCCATCTTCATCGATCAAATGGCAATGCTCGCCTCGGACGGGCCGCACACCGCACCGGGGATAGACAGGCATGAGCGGAGTGATAGCCATCGGAAATTCCTCATGTTTGGATAATCAGGTTAGTCAAATAGATGTCTGAACGACAAATGGCGACCCTTTCAGGGCCGCCATTTGCGTCGTTTATGATTGAGCAATTGTCCAGCAAGGCGCCGGATGTCATGCAGGAAGATTACTCTTGAACGGGCACAAGATTAACCGCCGAATGCTTGCCTCGTCGGTCAACTTCTAGGTCGAACTGAAAACGCTCGCCTTCGTTGATCGCAGTTAGACCCGAACGTTCGACAGCGCTGATGTGCACGAACGCATCGGGCTGGCCATCGTCGCGCACGAGAAAGCCGAAGCCCTTCATTGCGTTGAAGAATTTAACTGTGCCGGTAGCCTTCTCGCCAGTAAGCTCGCGCTGCGGAGCGCCGCTCGCTGGGCGTTCACTGCGCTCACCGCCACCAGTATCGGTTACAGGAATGATATCGCCGACAATCTGCAAATCCTGTGCAGAAACTTTGCCGCCGCGATCAACCAGGTTAAATTCCAGCGTCTGACCTTCTGCAAGGCCAGCCAAACCGGCGCGCTCAACGGCACTGATATGCACAAATGCATCTTCGCCCCCTTCATCCTGTTGGATAAAGCCGAAGCCTTTTTGCGAATTGAAGAACTTTACAGTTCCCTTTCCGGTGCCAACAACTTGAGCGGGCATGCGGTTCGCACCGCCGCCTGCGCCTGCGCCGCCGCCAGAGCCGCCGCGGTTGCCGCCGCCGCTAAACCGGTCGCCACCACTGCCGCCGCCGCCGAAGCGATCACCGCCGCCGCCGTAGCTGTCGCCGCCAAAACCACCTTGAGATTCGCCGCCAAATGGGGAGAAACTTTCTTCCCCGAAACCATCGCGCTTGTCGCGGCCCCGGCCCCGGCGCCCTTTGTCGTAACCCATAATAAAATTCGTACCTTCGTCACGCCGCCCGGTAATCATCATGCCGGAACGCGGACGGAAAGCGCACCTGACATTCGCGGTAGAACCAGATTGTCGCCTGCATTTCCACCAAAGAGGCTTCAATCATAGCGCAAATTCTATCCTTGCGCGAACATTTTCACCACGATGCCGATGGAGGCCAAAAAATGTGACATTTTCGCATAGTTTGGCGCGCATTGGGTTGCGCAGAATGCTGGCGGCGCGCAAGATCAAGGCTAATTTATACGGGAACATCTACCATAAGCCAGTTTCGCCGCCTTTCCGATTCGGTACTTGCCAGCCCCCAGATATCGCTGGAAGATATCGACCTTGCTCGCGCCGAAGGGGTGACCCTGATTGTTTGCAACCGCCCGGACGGCGAAGATCCTGGCCAATTGGAAAGCGAGTCGATCCGCCAAACTGCGGCCGAGAAGGGCATCGAGTATCTGTCGATCCCGATCACAGCTTCAGGCTTTAGCGAGCCGCAAGTCGCCGCTATGGCTGATGCGCTGGCTGGGGCCGAGGGCAAGGTACTGGCCTATTGCCGGTCAGGCACCCGTTCCACTTTGTTATGGGCATTGGCGCAGGCGAGCACTGGCGGCGATCCTGATGTTTTAGCGGCCCAGGCTAAGGCCGCCGGATACGATATTGCTCCCGTCCGCGCGGTGATGGACATATTGGCTGCGAAGCACCGGTGATGGCATTTCTGGTGCAATTCACTGCATCATTGCTCGCCATCTTGGTTTTGGCATGGTTCGCTAGGCGTCTTGGGCTGGGACGTGATGCCCGGATTCGCGATGAAGAACATGCACAATTGCTGGCAGACGAAGTGGTTTACGGCTTTGAAGCGCTGAAAACGGCTGTCGATGAATTCGGCCGGGCAGCGTTGCTACAGGATGCGGCGGGCAGAGTTATTCTGGTGAAATTGCACGGCGCGCAGTTTTCAGGTCGCTTGTTGGGGCCAGAAGCCGAGGCGCTGATCTGGGACGATCTGGGGGAAAGAGAGCTCCAGGTGAGCAGCGGAGAGTGGCTGTTCGGCAAGGCATGCCTGCATATCGCCGATCCCGATGATTGGGCAAGAGCGGTCAAAGCGGCTAAAGAACCGGCCCATGCCTGAATTCTCACCCATTGATTTTGCCGTTCCGGCCTTCGTGCTGCTGGTGCTGATCGAAATGATCTGGGCGCAGCGCAAGCGGCCGGGTGGCTACGAACCGCGGGACACCCTCACTTCGCTCGCCTTTGGCCTGGGCAGTTCAGTCACTGGCTTACTCACCGGCGGAGCGGTCCTGGCTTTGTCGTTATGGCTGTATCAGTTCCGGCTGTTCGATTTTGGCGCGGAATGGTGGATGCTGTGGTGGCTGTGGCCGCTATGTTTCGTGCTGGATGATCTGGGCTATTACTGGTTCCATCGCTTCGCCCACCGTGTGCGCTGGTTCTGGGCCAGCCATGTGAACCATCATTCCAGTCAGCATTACAATTATTCGACGGCGCTGAGGCAAAGCTGGACCAGTTTCTTTGCCCTGTCCTTTATCTTCCGAATTCCGCTGACGCTGCTGGGGTTTCACCCGGCGATGATCCTGTTCGTGGGCGCGTTCAACCTGGTCTATCAGTTCTGGATCCATACCGAGGCGATTGGCCGGATGCCGCGCTGGTTCGAAGCGGTGATGAACACCCCCAGTCACCACCGGGTCCATCACGCCACCAATCCGCTCTACCTCGACCGTAATTATGCGGGCACATTCATTGTCTGGGACAAGATATTCGGCACATTCCAGGCGGAGACGGACAGTGAACGCATCCGCTACGGGATTGTCCGCCAATTGGGCACGTTCAACCTGCTATGGTCGGTATTCCATGAATGGGTCGGGATTGCTCAGGATGTCTGGCGCGCGCCGTGGCGGCACAAGCTGTCCTATGTGTGGCGCCCGCCCGGCTGGACCCATGATGGCAGCCGGGACACCTCCGACATGCTCCGCGCGCAGTGGCTTGAACGGCAGGCCCCAGCCGCGCCGGAGGCTTCGGAAAAATCAGTTCCGAATGACAACTCGATTGCGGTCAAAGAAAAGCCCGCCTAGTCTCCAAAGAAAAATGGAGAGAGCATGAATCAATTCGACATAATTGTCGTCGGTGCAGGCAGCGCGGGCAGTGCCGCTGCTGCTAAGCTGGCGGAAGACGGCTCGAAGCGCGTTTGCCTGATCGAGGCGGGCGGCAAGAACGAACATATGTTCACCCGCACTCCCGGCCTGATTTCGATGATGCCGGACAAAAGTAATTGGGCCTTCGACACCGAGCCGATGGAGGGGTTGGATGGCCGAACCGGTTATCAGCCGCGCGGGCGCGGATTGGGCGGGTCCTCGGCCACCAACGGGATGGTCTATATTCGCGGCAATCCGTGGGATTATGACAATTGGCAGGCGCTCGGCTGCACTGGCTGGGCGTGGGACGATGTGCTGCCCGTATTCAAGCGGCAGGAAAACACCCATCACGGCGCAAGTGAATGGCACGGCACCGGCGGGCCGCTGCATGTCAACAAACAGATATCTCCCAGCAATGTGGCGCAGGCCTTTGTCGATGCAGCAGGGCAATTACAAATCCCGAAGAATGACGATTTCAATGGGCCGCGGCAGGAAGGGTTCGGTATCTTTGATGTCACCCAGCAGAACGGCGAACGGTGGTCCTCCGCCCGCGCTTTCCTCGATCCGCTGAAGGGCAAGCCCAATCTGGAAATTCGTACCGGTGCCTTGGTCGAACGAATTGTGGTGGAAGGCGGCAGAGCAACCGGGGTCGTGATCCGCCAAGGCCGCAGGAGCGAGACCCTGCGCGCAGCTGGCGGCGTTGTTCTTTCAGGCGGAGCTTTCGGTTCACCGCATGTGTTGATGCTGTCGGGCATTGGTCCCGGCGCGGAATTGCAGCGCCACGGCATCGAATTGGTGCTGGACAAGCCAGCGGTTGGCGCAGATCTGCAGGATCACTGCGACTATCTGGTGGGTTACGAGCTCGATGATCTGGACCTGTTCGGCGGATCGCTGCGCGGGATCTGGCAAGTGGCCAAGGCTTTCGTCGAACATCGCCGCCACCGGACCGGGATGCTGACCACCAATTTTGCCGAGAGCGGGGGTTTTGTGACCCTGCGCCCAGATGCACCCGCGCCCGATGTCCAGTTCCACTTTATTCGTGCGATCGTCCAGAACCACGGGCGAGACAAGTTGAAGGAGCACGGCTTCTCCCTCCACGTCTGCGTCCTGCGTCCTGAAAGCCGCGGATGGGTCAAGCTGAACAGCTCCGATCCCACAGACGCCCCCGCGATCAACCCCAATTTCCTGTCAGACCAGCACGATATGGACTTGATGGTGGAAGGCGCGCGGCTGATGAACCGGATTGCCCAGACGCCGCCGATGTCGACACTGGGCGCGAAAGACCGCAGCCCAGTGGACTATAAAGACACTGCCGCACTCGAAGCGCAGATTCGCGGGATCGCCGATACGATTTATCACCCGGTCGGCACTTGCCGGATGGGCCCGAATGCGGACGATGTCGTCGATCCGACACTGGCATTTCGCGGGATCGACAATCTATGGGTGGCCGATGCCAGCATCATGCCCCGCCTGATCTCGGGCAATACCAATGCGCCCAGCATCATGATCGGCGAACGTTGCGGCGATTTTGTGAAAGCTGCATTGGCGAGTTAGGCTTAAACTGCCGGGTTTGTTTTCTCTCGGTTTTTGTTTTCTCTCGCGGCTGGTTGGCTGCGCCAACGCCTCCGAGGGGGCGGCCTAACCGGCAGGCGGCTGGTCAGCCTTGCGGTCACCTGGTCGGTGACCAGTCCATTCCCAGTCATCGATAAAGGGCCACGATCTTGGTCGCGCCAGCCAAAGGACAACTGCCCGCCGCGCGGTTAGCGCGTAGCCTAAGGGAGCGCATGCGACCGCCGCCGCTTGAGGCTAAACAAAAACTAATCAAAGACCCACAAAAAAAGGGCCGGAGCGGCTGGCTCCGACCCTTATAGGTGATGTTCGCAGGAGGAACATGGGTTGGCGGAACCCTGTGGGAGAGGATACAGGGCCCCGCCAATCTGTTGATTAGTTGTAAGCGCGTTCGCCGTGCTCACCGATGTCGAGACCTTCTTGCTCGACTTCCGGCGTTACCCGCAGGCCGATTAGGGCCTTGACGATGTAGGCGATTACCAAGGTACCGATTGCGGCCCAAGCGATCGAGACAGCCACAGCTTGGATTTGAATCCAGACCTGTGCGCCCATCGCAGTGGAACCGTCACCGGGACCGCCAAACTGCGGCTGGTAAACGATACCCGTACCGATCGCCCCGACAATCCCAGCAATGCCGTGAATGCCGAACACGTCGAGTGCATCGTCATAGCCGAGCTTCGACTTGAGCTTGGAGACTGCGTAATAAGCAACGATCGAGGCAACGAAGCCGAGGACAATCGCGCCGAACGGTCCGCTGTTGCCAGCCGCCGGAGTGACTGCAACCAAGCCGGCGATAACGCCTGAGCAGAAGCCCAATGCGGAACCTTTGTGGCCTGCGAGCTTTTCCATCAGCATCCAGGCAAAGGCACCGGCAGCAGTCGCAACGAAGGTGTTGATCATCGCAAGTCCGGCAAAACCGTCTGCTTCGAGTTCCGAACCAGCGTTGAAGCCGAACCAGCCAACCCACAGCAGGCCAGTACCGATCATGGTCATCACCATCGAGTGAGGCGGCATGGGTTCGGTTGGATAGCCCTTACGCTTGCCGAGAACCATGGCGAGAACCAGCGCTGAAACACCAGCGTTGATATGCACCACGGTACCGCCAGCGAAGTCGAGCGCGCCGAGCTTGAACAGCAAACCGCCGCCAGCCCAAACCATATGAGCTATCGGGAAATATACGACCGTCAACCAGATCGCGGTAAACAGCATCGCGGCGGAAAACTTCATCCGCTCAACTGTTGCACCCAAAACCAGCGCAGCTGTAATCGCGGCGAAAGTCATCTGGAAGGAGACGAAGACATACTCGGAAATCACTTCGTCAGAAAAAGTTGCAGCGGTTGTTTCCGGTGTAACCGAAGACAGGAATAGGCTGCCACTACTGATGAAGTTACCCATAAAGCCTTCAGAAGTATTTGGACCGAACGCCATTGAATAGCCCCACATCACCCAGATCAGCATGGCGAGCGCTGCTGCGCCGCCAACTTGGGTCATGGTGGAAAGCATGTTCTTGGACCGTGTCAGTCCGCCATAGAACAAGGCAAGGCCCGGCAGGATCATAAGCAGCACCAAAATGGTGGCGGTCATCATCCAAGCGTTATTGCCCGGGTTGGGAACAGCAGCAGCAGCCTCTGCAACTACTGGCGCAGCCTCAGCGACTGTTTCAGTAACAGCTTCGACTGTTTCCTGTGCGAATGCGGTGGTGGCGGCAAACATCGACGTGCCAAGCACGCCTGCGCCGCTAATCATTTTACGGATCATCGTCATATCCCTCATCTCAGTCATAGGGCCGTATCGCCGGTTTCACCGGTACGGATGCGGGTTGCCGAAGCCAGGTCGAGGACAAAAATCTTGCCATCGCCGATGCTGTCGGTGCTGCCGGTTTCCTGGATGGTTTCCACAACCTTCGCAGCAATCTCGTCGCCAACGGCGATTTCGATTTTAACCTTGGGCAACATGTTGGTCGTATATTCGGCCCCGCGATAAATCTCGGTTTGGCCCTTTTGGCGGCCGAAGCCTTTTACTTCGGATACTGTCATGCCCGCGACGCCTACAGCGCTTAGCGCTTCACGGACTTCGTCGAGCTTAAATGGTTTGATGATGGCAATGATGAATTTCATCGAGCCCCCCCTGCTACTAACCGGACGATTACCGGCAAGGACGCAGGAGCAATCTTCGTGCCAGAATCCTAAGCGCACCCTAAACGCCCAAGAATCCTGATTTTCCGGTCAGGTTTGACGCGTGCAAACTGCTCCGAAGCGCCTATATTTTAAGCATTGCTTAATTTATAGGCAGTTCAGCAGTGGCCCACACCGGTAGATGGTCTGATGCTTGTGCTGAAGACTGGCTGTGATGCACGCCCGATTCGGCGTCATTCCATTCGCCGGACAGAATGATCCGGTCGAGCGGAGCCAGTGGGCGGCGGCTGGGGAAGCTACGTCCGGGTGACATCACCTGCCAAGGGTGGCTGAATTCGCGCATGATGCCCCCGCGATGACCCCATTGGTTGAAATCGCCCATCAGCACGGTGGGGCAAGCTGCCTCACATTGATCACAGTGATTGAGGATCGCGAGCACCTGATCGTGCCGCCGCAAGCCGGACAGGTCGAGATGCGTGCCGACGATTCTGATCCTGTGGCCTGATGCTACAATATCGGCACATACTGCGCCGCGCGGCTCCAGCATCGGCAAATCGATCGGTTCGGCATCGAGAATGTCAAAATCCCGGCGCACCAGCAGCACATTGCCATGCCAGCCAAGGCTGCGCGGGCGCTTGGCCACATCGACAGCCCGCCATTTGGTGTCATCCAGTGCTGCGCGGGGGAGGACGCTGGCGCGGTCGCCCAGGCGCATGTCCACTTCTTGCAGCGCGATGATATCCGCATCAATTTCGCGTAGCACTGCGATGATACGTTCTGGATCGCGGCGCCCATCGGTACCAACTGCTTTGTGGATATTGTAACTGGCGAAGGTTAGCCGCATCAAAGGATCAGGCATCGCCCGCGATGTAACGATCCGTTGGGCGTGTGGGCAACCCGTCAATGCTGGCCCCGCGCTGCGCTGTCTTTTTGGTCCATGCAGCGGGATCGGCCTGCGCATGATATTTGACCAGCGCCTGCCGTTCCTTCTCCAGTCCCATCACCGGCACTCCCCAACCGCAACTGGTCTGGACCGATTCCACCGCGATATCGAAGATTTGCCGCGTGCCGGGCAGTAGAGTGAAATTCTCAGCCAATGCATCCCAGCCTTGATCTTGCGGCAATACAGGGCGGCCAGTGCCATAAATCCGCAAGATCAGCGCAGGCTGTTGAAAATTGCAGAACATCACGGTGATCCGCCCGTCAGCCAGCAAATGCGCGTGGGTCTCGTTCCCAGAACCGCCAAGGTCGAGGTAGGCGACCCGGTCCGGCCCAAGCACGCGAAAGGCGTCATAACCCTTGGGGCTTAGATTGATCCGGGCACCATCAGCAGCGGTTGCCACAAAGAAGACCGGCTGCTGCTGGATCATCGCGATGTGATCAGGAGTTAAGGTGTCGGTAAAGTCAGCCATCCTGGCAGCCTACGGGCAGGCCAGCCCAGACACAAGTGGCTCAATCCATGTACTTGCCTACCGTCGCCCGTACCGGAATTCCGGACGGATCAAAATCATCGAAACAGAACACATTCACGCCAACGAAGTCCGGCGTCACCCGTTTACGGTGAAAGGGATAAATGCCGCATGTTTTACAAAAGAAATGGCGGGCCGTGTTGGTATGGAACTGATATTCGTGAAGAGATTCGGCTCCGGCAAGCAACTCGAAGCAATCTTCATGGACTTTCACCATAAGCGCATTTTTCCGGCGGCAGATCGAACAGTCACATGTTGTGAGTTCGGGAAAATCACTGGAGATGGCAAATTGCACTGCCCCACAATGACAGCTCCCAATGTATCGTCTTTCGTTCGCTAAACCCAATTTCACCGTTCCTTGGTGGCAGAAAATACCAGCTCGGGATGTTTTTCCTGCTGATAGCTCACATCCCAGGCAGACCTGGCGAGGAACACCAGATCATTATCGCGGTCGCGCGCCAGATTCGCGCGGTTAAACCCTTCGAAGGTCGTCACCGCTTCGTCACTGCCGCGAATCCAGCGGGCGGTATCGAAGGGAGCCTGTTCCAGCACCGCCTCCACCTTATATTCGGCGGACAGCCGCGAAATCAGCACTTCCAATTGCAATTGGCCGACCACGCCGACAATCCAGTTCGCGCCCAATTCGGGGTAGAACACCTGGATCACGCCTTCTTCGGAAAGATCGTCCAACGCCTTGCGCAATTGCTTGGTCTTGGTCGGGTCTTTCAGCACCACCCGGCGCAGAATTTCCGGTGCGAAATTGGGCAGTCCGGTGAAGCGAACTTCGTTCTTTTCCGACAGACTATCGCCCACCCGCAAAGTGCCGTGGTTGGGGATACCGATGATGTCGCCCGCCTCAGCGGTATCAGCCAACTCGCGATCTTGCGCGAAAAACAGGATCGGCGAATGGATCGCGATCGGCTTGCCCAAGCCCGACGGGGTAAGCTTCATTCCGCGTTTGAAGGTACCCGAAACCTGCCGCATGAACGCGATCCGATCACGGTGATTGGGGTCCATATTCGCCTGAACCTTGAAGATGAAGCCGGTCACTTCATCGCGGTCAGGCGAGATCTGCTCATCGCCTGCCGGCTGCGGGCGCGGCGGCGGCGCGATATTGGCAATCGCTTCGATCAATTCAGTCACGCCGAAATTTTTGAGGGCCGATCCGAAAAACACCGGGGTCAGATCGCCATTGCGGTATGCCTCCAGATCAAATTCGGGATAGCCCCCTCGCGCCAGCTCAGCCTCTTCGGCGAATTTCTCGGGCAACACGGCATCCTTGTCGCGCTTGCCCTTGAATTCCTTGCTCGGGCCCTCGGGCCGGGCGACTTCGTTGGTGGCGAAATCGAGCACGCCCTCAAACTGCCCGCCCATGCCGATCGGCCAGCCTTGCGGGCTGACATCCAGCGCCAGCATATCAGCCACTTCATCAAGCAATTCGAACGTATCGCGCCCCTCGCGGTCAACCTTGTTGACGAAGGTAATGATCGGCACCGAACGCAGCCGGCACACTTCGAACAATTTGCGAGTCTGCGGCTCGATACCCTTGGCAGCGTCAATCACCATGATCGCTGAATCAACCGCGGTTAGCGTGCGGTAGGTATCTTCGGAGAAATCTTCGTGGCCCGGCGTGTCGAGCAGGTTGAAAGTAATGCCTTCCCGCTCGAAGGTCATCACCGAGCTGGTCACGGAAATACCGCGTTGTTGCTCGATCTTCATCCAGTCCGAGCGCGCCCGCCGCGCCTGTCCGCGCGCCTTGACCTCACCTGCAAGATGGATCGCGCCGCCTTGCAGTAGGAGTTTTTCTGTCAGCGTCGTCTTACCCGCATCAGGATGCGAGATGATTGCGAAGGTGCGGCGCGAATTTTGAGAGCTGGACGCCATGATCAGCCCCGCAGCTCCGCGCCCAATTTCGCAGCGGCGGCCACGATCTTGTCCGAAATCGCTTTCAGCTCTTCATCCTTGAAGCTCTTCTCACCCGGTTGCAGCGTCACTTCCAAGGCAATGCTTTTCTTTCCTTCCGGAATGCCCTGTCCGCGGAAATCATCGAACACACGGGCCCCGACAATAGCCGCTTTATCAGCGCCGCCGATTACCCGAACCAGATCAGAGGCAGGCAATTCGGCAGGCACGAGAAATGCGAAATCGCGCATCACCGCTTGAAGCACAGGCGGGGAATAGGCGGCCCGGGAAAAACTGGCAGCACCTTTCTTCACCGGGATGGCATCGAGGAAAATTTCGACCGCTATAACCGGGCCGTCCACATCGAATGCGGCAAGCGTTTTGGGATGGAGCGCACCAAAGCGGGCAAGCACATTCTTCGGGCCGAGCCGCAAAGTGGCTGACTGGCCGGGATGGAATTGGCTGCCAGCGCCTCCCATCGTTTGCAGCTTCATTATAGGCGCACCAGATTCGGCAAGCAACGCCCGAGCCTCGGATTTGGCATCGAAAGCATCGAACATGACGGCTTTGCCAGCATCCCAGCGGCGCGCCACTTTCTCACCCGCCAGCACCACACTCAGCGTCAGCCGTTCATCGCTGGAGCCATCGGCATTGCGGAAGTAACGGCGGCCGACTTCGAACAGGCGCAGGCTGGCTGCGCCCCGGTCCTGATTTCGTTTCACGGCGGATAGGAGCCCCGGCAGCAAGGATGGCCGCATGGCCTTCATGTCTTCGCTGATCGGATTGTCGAGGATCCACAGCGGCTGGCCTTCGTCCGCGAAATGCTCGGCCTGCGCAGTCGGCAGGAACGACCATGTCACGGCTTCATTCAGACCGCGCGCGGCGGCTGCACGGCGCACGCGGCGTTCCTGCTTTTGTTCGTGGGAAGCGGTTGGCGTCGCAACGCCTTCAGCGCGCGGCAGGGCAACGCTTGCGACATCATCGACGCCGTAAATCCGAACGATCTCTTCCACCAGATCGGCGGGGCCTTCGATATCATGGCGGCGAGTAGGAGCGGTAACAGCCCACGGAACACTTGCTGCATCGACAGCGAAATCGAGCGATTCCAGAATGCGCTGCTGCTGCGCCAAATCGACCGTGACACCGCCCAACCGCTCCGTGAGAGAAGGATCGAAAGCAACCACCTTTGCTGTGGTTGGCGGCGACCCGGCTCGCACCATTTCGGATGCCTCGCCGCCGCCAAGCTCCACGATCAGGCCGGTCAGCAGATCCAGGCCATCTTCAAGGAAGTCGGGATCAACCCCACGCTCAAAACGTGTGCGAGCGTCAGAACTGAGCCCCAACTTGCGTCCGGTCGCGCCGATACGGTTCGGGTCGAAGTAGGCAATTTCGAGCAGCACATCTGTTGTGACGCCCGAACAACCCGAATTCTCGCCGCCCATGATCCCGGCAATGTCATGCACGCCATTGTCGTCTGCAATCACCGTCATGGTGCCGCCCAACGTATAGGTCTTCTCGTTCAGAGCCAGAACCTGCTCGCCATCCTTGGCGCGTCGCGCGAAGACAGCTCCGTTCAACTTGGCAAGATCGTAGGCATGCGCAGGACGGCCATAGGCCAACATCAAATAGTTGGTCAGATCGACCAGCAAAGATATCGGGCGCTGTCCGGCGCTGATCAGCCGCTGCTGCAGCCAGTCAGGCGACGCGCCATTGGTTACGCCTTTAACGACACGGCCAAAGAATGCAGGACAGCCCTCCGGGTCTTCGGTCCTGATTTCGACGGGGCATGCGCCCTTCGCATCGAACGATGGCATCGCAATCGGTTTGAGCGCGCCCATGCCCGCGGCTGCTAGATCGCGGGCGATACCGTAGATACCCATGCAATCGGGCCGGTTTGGCGTAATCGCAACGTCGAAGATTGGGCTCGACCCGTGATAATCGGCAAAGCTGGAGCCAACCGGGGCATCGGCAGGCAGTTCGATAATCCCGTCATGCTCTTCGCCCAATTCCAATTCGCGGACGGAACACATCATACCGGAGGATTCGACTCCGCGGATCGCGCTTTTGCGCAGAACCATACCATTCGCCGGAACCACCGCCCCGGGCTGGCCAAGCACGCCTTTCATGCCCGCGCGCGCATTGGGCGCGCCGCAAACGATCTGCTGCGGATCGCCCTCGCCAATGCTGACTGTCAGCACCTGAAGCTTGTCCGCATCAGGATGCGGCGCAGCGGTCAGAACCTCTGCAACGGTAAAGCCTGCCAGCCGCTCAGCCGGATCTTCCAACCCTTCGACTTCGAGGCCGATACGGTTCATCGCTGCGGCAAGATCGGCGAGGCTCGCCTCGGTTTCGAGGTGGTCCTTAAGCCAAGTGAGCGAGAACTTCATGAGCTTGCTCCCACACCGCCAGAAAGGGTCGGTTGGTCAAGCGGGCTAAATCCGTAATGCCGCAGCCAGCGAACATCGCCGTCGAAAAAGGCTCGCAGATCATCCATCCCGTACTTCAGCATGGCGAGCCGGTCGACACCGACGCCGAAGGCAAAGCCCTGCCATTCGTCGGGATCGAGCCCGGACATTTCCATCACCCTGCGATTGACCATCCCGGAGCCGAGCAATTCCATCCAGGCATGGCCCGGCGCATCTCCGCTGCCGCCCAGAATGCGGCGACCATTGTCTACGGCGAAGCCGACATCGACCTCGACCGATGGTTCGGTGAAGGGAAAATAGGATGGGCGAAGGCGCAGCACGATATCGTCCCGTTCGAAAAATGCCTTGAGGAAGGTTTCCAGTGTCCATTTCAAATGGCCAAGATGGATGCCCTTGTCGATCACCAGACCTTCAACCTGATGGAACATCGGCGTATGGGTGGCGTCGCTATCCGACCGGTAGACCCGGCCCGGCGCAATAATTCGCAGCGGCGCGCCTTTCGCCATCATCGTCCGGATTTGCACCGGCGAAGTATGGGTGCGCAGTAACATCCGGCGTTGCTGGTCGTCATGGTCGGGAAAATAGAATGTATCGTGCATCGCCCGCGCCGGATGGCTTTCCGGCATATTCAGCGCGCTGAAATTATGCCATTCGTCCTCGATCTCCGGTCCGGTCGCAACCGCAAATCCAAGGTCAGCGAAAATCTCCGCCAATTCGTCCATCACCTGGCTAACCGGATGGACACTGCCGCGGGGCATTTCCAGAGCGGGGAGTGTCAGGTCCAGCGTTTCGCTTGTCAGCCGGGCTTCCAGCTCGGCGTCTTCCAACAGCTGCTTACGCGCAGCCAAGGCATCTGCCACTTCCGCGCGCGCGGCCTGAATCACTGGTGCCTGAACCTGCCGCTCGTCCGGTGTCATTTTGCCGAGGGTCTTGAGCAATTGGCTGATCCAGCCCTGTTTGCCCAAGGCATCGATCCGCAGCGCTTCGACATTGTCCAATGTGTCGGCGGCGGTTATGGCAGCGAGGCTATCTGCTTTACGGTTTTGCAATTCATCCATAGGCTCGCCCGCTAGCGCCAATTGCCTCGTAACGCAAAGCTGGCGTGCGTGAATTAGTTGGGATCATCCAAAGTTTGCATTGCAGAACCGAGCGCTCGCATGCGTTCCCGGACAAAGACCGATAGAATAGGATGGTCTAACGCTGCGTATTCGCTGGGCGTCATGCCGAGAAAATCGCGGCAGTCCCGCACGAAATGTGGCTGGTCGACATATTGCGAATCAATCGCTCCGACCCACCGCCCCGAGGGGTTGAGCATGAAGTCCGCCAGACTGCGCATGAACCGTTGGCGGCGCAGCAACAGCTTGGGCGAAAAGCCGAAATGTTGGCGGCACAGCCGCTCTAACGTTCGCTTGTTGAGCTCGCAGCGCTTGGCCAGATCGCAGACAGACGGCACCCCCGGTTCAATCAATGCACTATGGATGAGTTGAATGCGTGGATCCTCATTTCCGAAACGTGGAGCCTGCTTACGAAAGAACTTTGTCAGCACCCGCAATTGATCAGCCACGCTTCGGCCTTTCAGCTCGCCGGTTTCGCCAAGGGATGATTCAGTCAAGAGAGTCTGAGCTAGCGGTGCAAAATGAGCGAAGGGATCGCTTTCCCGCACATCTGTCAGAGTATTGGCAAATTGGTCTGCCGGCTGGCCGACAAAGGTTGCCCAACCGAGCGGCAGAAAGCCCACGCCCAGCAACCGGGTTGTTCCGATAGAGAAATGGGCAGGCATACTGCTCGCTCCTGTCATCACCACGTCAGCGCCAGACAAGGACTGGTCGCCCGCCAATCGGCAATCGGGAGTAGATCCTGAGAACACGCGCAAGCTAGCCCATTCCGGATGCATGCAATCAGCCACCGGTGACGATTCCTCGGTGACAATTTCAGCACAACAGAAAGTGGTAAAGTATTTCGCCAAATCTTTTGGCGGTGTGTGGAAACTGGCCGTGAGAGACTCTTTCGCTCCCATGTTTTCGCCCCCGAAATTCTCTAAGATTTCTAATAACCTAACCATAGGCAGGGAACCAGAAAAAGAAAGGGCGGCCCGATGAGCCGCCCCCTTTTGGTGCAGTATTTCAAAAATCAGCCAACCTGGTTAGCTGATTCATGTGCCTTACATGAGCACCTTAGGCTGGCAGCGCCTTCTTGGCCTGTTCGATGATCGTTTTGAAAGCAGCGCCTTCATTCATCGCCAGATCAGCCATTACCTTCCGGTCCAGCTCGATACCGGCCAATTTGGTGCCGTGCATGAACTGTGAGTAGGTCAAGCCTTCAGCGCGGACGGCCGCGTTGATCCGCTGGATCCAAAGAGCGCGGAAGGTCCGCTTCTTAATCTTGCGATCGCGATAGGCGTATTGGCCGGCCTTTTCGACCGCCTGACGCGCAACGCGAATGGTATTCTTACGGCGACCGCGATAGCCCTTGGCCTGTTCCAGTAACCGTTTGTGCTTGGTGCGGGTTGTTACACCGCGTTTAATGCGTGGCATTTTTCAGTACTCCTTAAATCAGAACCGGCTCAATTGAGGCCGTATGGGGCCCATTTCTTGATCGTCTTCGCATCGGGCGTAGAGATCACGGAAGTGCCGCGGTTCTGGCGGATGTACTTGGCAGTGTGATGCGTAAGGCGGTGGCGTTTGCCAGCCACACCGTGCTTCACTTTGCCGGTTGCAGTGATTTTGAAGCGTTTCTTCACACCGCTCTTGGTCTTCAGTTTGGGCATTTTCGTCTCCTGTTCAGAAACACGTACGGTCAGCCCTGGCAGCCCTAACGGCCAGGCCAACTCATGAATCACGTGTAGTGAAGCGCGAGCATATATAGCGGTGGCGCAGTAAATCAAGCGTTTCAGCCAGTTTCGGCAGGGCAATCGGGCGAACAAGCAGGTGACAAGCGGCTGAATTGCTGAATCTATGCATATCCTCTGATTTGGAAGAGGGGATTTTGTGTTGGATAGTAGTGATCAGTCGCGCGGTGCGCTTGGCGAGG
>Ga0335396_10001940_pt1 | contig 25963 bp, 28 predicted proteins | sample FRY02_FD_205743 | JGI IMG/M metagenome (GOLD analysis project Ga0335396, IMG submission 205743) | Freshwater microbial communities from Lake Fryxell liftoff mats and glacier meltwater in Antarctica - FRY-02 (spades assembly) (version 2) | ecosystem: Environmental > Aquatic > Freshwater > Ice >... | reverse complement strand
TGTCATTTATGGCCGTGGCCGTGAGCATGAAGTCATTGAGGTATCGACCTTCCGCGCCCACCTAGACAGCAGCCAGGCCGAACAGGTTGGCGGCAACGAACGCACCAGTAAAAGCGAACTCGCCGGCATGAAACACGCCGTTGATGCCTCTGGCCGCGTGCTGCGCGACAACGTCTGGGGTCCGATGGAAGAAGACGCTGCCCGGCGTGACTTCACCATCAACGCGATGTACTACGACCCCGAAACGCAAATCGTGGTCGACTACCACAGCGGTATTGCGGACGCGAAGAAAAAAATCATTCGCATGATAGGTAACCCGGCTGTACGCTACCGTGAAGACCCGGTGCGCATCATTCGTGCCGTGCGCTTTGGTGCCAAGCTCAGTGCGCTTGGCTTTAAATTTGAAAGTAAAACGTCTGCACCGCTGCGTGAAATGGCCAGCCTGCTCGCAGACGTGCCGCAGTCGCGGCTGTTTGACGAAATGCTCAAACTCCTGCAAACCGGTCATGCGCTGGCCAGCATTGAGCAACTCAAAAGCTTAGGCCTTGGCACCGGTATTTACCCGTTGCTGGATGTGGTGGTTGAAGCCGCGCACGAGCCGTTTTTAAACTTGGCACTTAAAGACACCGACCGCCGCGTTGGCGAAGGCAAACCGGTAGCGCCCAGCTTTTTGCTGTCATGCGTGCTGTGGGTTGATGTGCGTGACGGCTGGGAGCGGCGCTTAAAGCGCGGCGAGCACACCATGCCCGCGCTGATAGAAGCGATTGACGATGCCTTCAACGCCAAAATTGGCGACGTATCAGGTCGCGGCAAATTGGGCACTGACATGCGCGAAATCTGGACTATGCAGCCTCGGTTCGAGAAGCGCACCGGCGCATCGCCCTATTCGCTGCTAGACCAACCACGCTTTCGCGCCGGTTTTGACTTTTTACGCCTGCGCGCGCAAACCGGCGAGATTGATGCTGGCCTGGCCGAGTGGTGGGAAAAATTCAGCACCGCTTACGACGACGAACGCCATGAAATGATTGAAGCAGCGCGGCAGGAGCAGTTGCAAAAGCCGCAGCCGCCGAGGGTGCGTGTGAAGCGTGTTGATGCTGATGTGCGCTTTGTGGCAACCGGGCAAAACGCGGGCTCGGTTGATGGGCAAGCTGAGTTTTCTGCCGATCACACCGATGGCGACGCGCCAGCCAAAAAGCGCCGCCGCAGACGCAAGCCCGCCAATCGCTCTGGTACGGGCGGTGAAGGCGGTGAAGGTGGTAGAGAAGGCGGTTCGGGGCAGTCTGCACCAGACGCATCCAACTCTTGAGCGTCACGGGCGTGCATCAGGTCACGGCTTACATCGCACTCGGGGCCAATCTGGGCGACGCGGCATCAGCCCTGCGCCAGGCTGTCCAAGCGATTGCCCAGTTGCCGCAAACCCAGTTGATGAAGACATCCAGCATCTACAAAACCGCGCCGCTTATGTCAAGGGGCGACGAGCTTTCAGCTGTTGACCTTGGCAGCGACTACCTCAACGCGGTGGTGGAAGTTCAAACCGGGTTAAGCGCCACCGCATTATTTCAAAACTTGCAGCAAATAGAGCAAGCCGCAGGCCGCGAAAGGCCATACCCGAATGCACCGCGCACATTGGATTTGGACTTGCTGCTGTACGGCAGCGCCAGCATGGATTCAGCACACTTGGTAGTGCCACATCCCCGCATGTGGCAACGCGCTTTTGTGCTAGTGCCGCTGGCTGAAATTGCGCCTGGTTTGGTGAGCGATTTGCAGTTAAAAACCGTTGGAAGTCAGCGGATTGAGATGTTTTCAGGCCTGGGGTTTTTGGGGTCAGACCCCAAATTCGCCGAGCCTTTGGCTCGCCCGTAGGGTGCAGTGTTTGCACTGCAGCGAAATTGGTGTCTGACCCCGATAACCCGCTATTAAATTAGTAGCGTGACATCTTCGGCACAAACAAACTCAAGGTGCCAGTCGCTCCCGCAACCAGCCCCCATCGTCTTGCAGCGTGTACCGCAAGCGATCATGCAAGCGGCCCCTGCGCCCCTGCCAGAATTGCCAGTTGTCGGGCTTTAAACGGTAGCCACCCCAGTGTGGTGGGCGCGGCGGTTGCAGTAGAAATTTGGTGCCGTACTTGACGGCATTGGCCACCAGCACGCCGCGCCCTGCAATCACCTCGCTTTGCGGGCTGGCCCATGCGCCTATGCGTGAGTCGAGTGGGCGACTGTGGAAGTAGGCATCGCTTTCTTCTGCGGAGATTTTTTCAACCAAGCCTTCAATGCGCACGGTGCGCTCTAGCTCAACCCAGTGAAACTGCAACGCCGCATATGGGTTGCCTGCCAGCTCCATGCCTTTGCGGCTGTCGTAATTGGTGTACCAGACGATGCCGCGTTCGTCATAACCTTTGACCAGCACCACGCGCGTTGAAGGGCGCAGGTTGTTGGCTACGGTGGCCAGCGTCATGGCGTTGGGCTCGGGTACCTCGCCTGCAATCGCTTCGTTTAACCACTGCTCAAATTGTTTGAGTGGGTCGGCATGGGATGCGTCTTCATTGAGCTCGGCGCGCTCGTAGCTTTTACGCAGATCGACAATGGCTTGGTTAGAGTGTGTAGTGCGTGACATCGTTAAAGTGTAGCCATGCAGCGAAATCCCAGCCTTCCCGTCGTAATTGTTTATCCTGCGGCGCGCTGAACACCTGCTAACAACAAGATAAGCAGATGATTTACGGAGCCACCAGCGTCAGCAGTTTGCCCAGCGCGTGGTCATCAATGCCCAGCGTGCGCAGTTTGTCGTAGGTTAGCTGTGCGTACTCGCGTGTGGTGCCGTAGCGCCCGCATGAGTCAGAAAAAATCTGCCGGTAGGTGTCAACACTCAGCACACCCGTGTGATTCGGGCTGCGTTTTGAGAGCGTGAAAGCCAGCGCCAGCACTTCGCCTTGTTTCGTGTGGCAACGCAGCCATTTCGGGTCATATACGCCGTTGGGCATTTCGCGTTCCCACAGGCCGGGCAGGGTTGCAATCACCTGGGCGCGTGGTATGCGAAACGCCACGCCCTTGCAACTGCCACCGTGCAGCAGTCCAAATACCAGGCCAGGTCGTTCGGGCGTGCCACGGTTCAGTCGGCTCCACATTTTTAACGCACGGTGATAGCCGTAAATGGTGGCAAAGCGTTCTTCGGCAAACTCAAACTCAGGCCGCCAGATGAGGGACGCATAGCCAAAAATCCAAAGGTCTTTCTTGTCACCCCATTCACGGGTTACCGCTTCCAGCATGTGCGCCGGATTGCGGACGTTTGCTAGGGTACTTTGGGATGAGCTTGCGGAAACTGCCATAGCCACACTTTACAATCTGGCGGAGTTTTTATTGAATTTTTGCAGCAGTTTTTTTTTAAGGAACGAGATGTCTTCTCAAGAGGAGGATGGCCAACAGGGCTTGGTGTTGGCGGTGGTTTTTGGCTTGATTGCGCTGGTACTCGCTTTGGTCATCGGCCTTGGTATTTACAAAAGCAATATACCCACCGTAGCGGCCAAGCCCAAGACAGTTGCCACTGCACCGAGCCCGGTTGATGCCGCAAGCGCCGCCCAGGCTGCGTCGGATGCAGCCAGCATCAAGGTTGAAAACGGCATCGTCAAGTTTTACTTTGCATCTGGTAAGTTCGATCTGGCTACGGGTGCAAGCGATGCCCTTGCAGACCTCATCAAGGGTGCAAACAGCGGTGCAAAAGCCGGCCGCAAGCTGGTGATCTCAGGCTTTCACGATGCCACTGGCGACACTGCAAAAAATGCCGAGCTTGCCAAATTGCGCGCCATGTCTGTGCGCGATGCGCTCAAAACAGCGGGCGTGGTCGAGCAGCAGATCGAACTTAAAAAACCCGAGAAAATGGTCGGTAGCGGCAGCAATGCCGAAGCACGGCGGGTTGAGGTCAGCCTGCAATAGCTGCATTCAGACGGGCGGTTTTCGGCGCGGTAACCCGTTACCATAAGAGTTGGTAATTTAGTTACAAGGCCTTGGGTTTAACCTTGGATTTAACTTTGGATTTATCCATGACCGCCTCCGCCGTATCTTCGCCAATAGCCGTTCACCCGCGGGTCGCCAGCGTCACCGCACGCATCATTGAGCGCAGCCGCCTAAAGCGCAGCGCCTACATTGCGCAACTGCAAGCCGCAGCCACCCGCAGCCGCAGCACCGATCGCATGGGTTGCTCCACTCTGGCGCACGGCGTGGCGGGTATGCCGCTGGATGACCGCTTCAAGGTCATTACTGAACGTGCGCCCAACATCGGCATCGTCACCGCCTACAACGACATGCTGTCAGCGCATACGCCAATGGCCAGTTACCCTGCACTCATCAAGGATGAAGCCCGCAAACACGGTGCTACGGCGCAGGTGGCGGGGGGTGTTCCGGCCATGTGCGATGGCGTGACGCAGGGCACCAGCGGCATGGAACTCAGCCTGTTCAGCCGCGATGTGATCGCCCTGGGCACGGCGGTAGCACTGTCGCACGACATGTTTGATGCCGCGCTGATGATCGGTGTGTGCGACAAAATCGTGCCTGGCATGTTGATAGGCGCGCTGCATTTTGGCCATTTGCCCACCGTGTTTGTACCCGCAGGGCCTATGCCTTCAGGGTTGCCGAATAAAGAAAAAGCCCGCGTGCGCGAGCTGGCCGCGCAAGGCTTGGTCGGGCGGGCTGAGTTGCTTGATGCTGAAATGAAAAGCTATCACAGCCCTGGCACCTGCACCTTTTACGGCACCGCCAACAGCAACCAGATGCTGTTAGAAGCCATGGGCCTGCATGTACCCGGCACCGCATTTGTAGCCCCCGGTGGTGCGCTGCGCGATGAGCTGACGCGTGAAGCCGCCCGTTGCGTTTTGGAAATCGTTAAAGCCAAAAGATTCAGTCCCATAGGGCTGGTCGTTGATGAGAAGGCCATCGTCAACGCCATGGTTGCCTTGCTGGCCACAGGCGGCTCTACCAACCACCTGATCCACTGGGTTGCAGTCGCGCACTCGGCGGGCATTGTGATCGACTGGAATGATTTTTCAGACCTCTCGGATGTAGTGCCAACGCTGGCGCATGTCTACCCCAACGGCAGCGCCGACGTGAACCAGTTTCAGGCAGCAGGCGGCACCGGCTACATCCTTCGAGAGTTGCTCGATGCAGGTTTTATGCATGCAGATGTGTTGACGGTACGTGCTGGCGGCATTCGTGAGTACACATGTGAGCCTTCTTTGGCATTGGCGGGTGATTTAACGGGTGAAAGTACTTTGCAGTGGCTTGAAGCGGGCGAATCAAAAGACACGTCCATTGTTCGTCCTGCTGCACAGCCATTCAGCCCTACGGGGGGCATCAAGCTGCTGGTCGGCAATCTAGGCCGCAGTGTTATCAAGGTCTCAAGCGTGCCTGATGATCGGCATGTGATTGAAGCGCCAGTCAGAGTGTTTGACTCACAGGCGGCTTTGCTAGATGCCTTTAACGCCGATGAGCTGAACCGCGATGTAGTGTGCGTCGTGCGCTGGCAAGGCCCGCAAGCCAACGGCATGCCCGAGCTGCACAAGCTCACGCCGCCGCTGGCCGTGCTGCAGGGCAAAGGCTTCAAGGTGGCGCTGGTAACGGATGGTCGCATGAGCGGTGCGTCGGGCAAGGTGCCCGCCGCCATTCATGTCTCGCCCGAAGCGGCGGCGGGCGGGCCGCTTGCAAAGGTGCGTGATGGCGACGTGATTCGTCTGGATGCCATCAAGGGCGAGCTGCAGGTGCTGCTCGCGCAAGCCGAATGGGATGCACGCCCGGTGAATACGCTGCCGCCAGCCCTGCGCGATGCTGACAGCCGGGGCATGGGGCGTGAATTGTTCAGCGCTATGCGCCGCAACGCTTTGGTGGCTGAAAAAGGAGCGTTGTCATGGATGTAACGCTTGATGTCAATATCGCTTCGGGAGGTAAGCTCACAGCCTTGCAGGTCATGCAGGACGCACCTGTCATACCGGTGATTGTGCTGAACGACGTGAGCCACGCCGTGCCCCTCGCCAGAGCATTGATAGCCGGCGGCATCCGCATGTTGGAGGTCACGCTGCGCACACCCGAAGCGCTAGCCTGCATTGAAGCGATTGCCAGACACGTGCCCGAAGCCATCGTTGGCGCAGGCACGGTTCGCAGTGCGGCCGACGCGCAGGCCTGCGCCATGGCGGGTGCGCGCTTTGTGGTCAGTCCCGGCTACACCTATGCCGTAGGCCAGGCCTGTCGTGATGCCGGTTTGCCGTTGCTGCCAGGGGTGGCTACCGGTAGCGAAGTCATGGCCGCGTGTGAAGACGGCTTGAGCGAGCTCAAGTTTTTCCCCGCCATGCAGGCAGGCGGCCTCGCGATGCTCAAGGCATGGAGTGGCCCGTTTGGTGATGTACGGTTTTGCCCCACGGGCGGCGTGACGGTTGCCAACGCGCCAGAGTTTCTGGCGCTGCCCAATGTGGTGTGTGTGGGCGGCTCCTGGCTGACCCCTCTTGACACGATTGCACGCGGTAACTGGTCGCATGTGACGGCGCTGGCGTTTCAGGCTTACCAGTTGGTGCGACGGGGTTGAATGAGCGCAGGCCAGCACCCGCAGCACCTTAGTCGCGCTGGATCAGTTCAATCTTGTAGCCATCCGGGTCGGCCACAAACGCAATTACCGTCGAGCCGCCTTTGACAGGCCCGGCTTCACGCGTCACGTTGCCTCCGGCGGCTTTGATTTTTTCACACGCTGCATAGGCATCGGGCACACCGAGCGCGATGTGGCCGTAAGCGGTGCCCATGTCATAGCTGCTGGTGCCGTGGTTGTAGGTCAGTTCCAGTTCTGCATGGTCTGGATTTTTGCCGTAGCCGACGAATGCCAGGGTGTAGTTGTATTCAGTGTTTTCAGATGTGCGCAGCAGCGTCATGCCGAGTACGTTGGTGTAGAAATCAATCGAGCGCTGGAGATCGCCAACGCGCAGCATGGTGTGTAGGAATCGCATAAAGGGGGTTCGTGAGTGTTGTCGTAAAAAGTAATTGTCGCCAATCTTGACTGCGAGCGTCAGCACCTGCGGCAAAGACACATACAGACAGGATTTATTTCAGCCTACTGGCCTTGTGACGGTATCTGGAACACCAGGCAAGTCGTCGTCGCATGGGCATACAGCTTGCCGTCTGGCCCCACAATCCGCCCCTCGGCGGTTGCCAGTTGCTTGCCGCAGTGGATGACAGTGCCTATGGCGCGCAGCGGGCCAGTGGCGTGTGAAGCTGCACGCACGATGTTGACGCTGAGTTCGGCAGTGGTGTAGCCGCGGCCCACCGGCATCATGGTGTGGACGGCACAGCCAACGGCTGAATCCAGCAGCGTGGCGTACCAGCCGCCATGGACGCTGCCCATGGGGTTGTAGTGCTTGAGCTGTGGCGTGCCCTGAAAGGTGGCTTTGCCCGGCTCCACTTCTACCAATGAAAAATCGAGTGTTTCGGCAATATGCGGGTACGGTATTTCGCCTGTCAGCATGGCCTGCATGATTTCCAGCCCGGTTTTGCCAGCTACCTGCTGTGGGTGAGCCATGCCGGGCTTACCGCCACCCGCCGTCATGCGGGCGCGCACTGCGGCGCTTTGTTCTATCCAGTGGTCTAGGGTGGTTTGCGGTGACATTGGATGTGCGTCTACTGTGGGTGTTCGATGGACTAAAAAGTACGGGTCAAGTAGTCATTTTAAATGGGCGAGTTGCCAAACCTACCCTTCGCTCTGCTCGTTAGACCAGCGGCGTGAGCCGCGCTTGTGGACACCTCAAATGTGGAGCCGATTCAGTACTGCTCACCCAGCAAACCCATGCCAGGCAGCTTGTCGCCAATACCCAGACGGCGTAAAGCCAGCCAGTAGGTGGCAACGTTCACGCCTATCAGTGGTTTGCCGAATTTCTTTTCAATCGCAGGGGTCATACTGGACACGGGCAAGTTGGTACCGACATGAATCAATGCATCAGCTTGCGGCCTGTCTACGGCCTCAAAGCCCTGCATGATTTGTTCAGCGGTAAAGCGCGCCACTACTGTGGGGCCTGTGGACTGCAAACCGTGGGATGCCACCACGTCGTAACCACACGAGGTAAAAAATTTGTCAATCATGTCGTTCGCTGGCTCCCAATAGGGCGTGAGGATGGCGATACGTTTTGGGTTACCAATCGCTTCTAACCCTGCCAGCAAGGCGCGTGACGGTGTGATGAACGGAATGCCGCACAGCGCTTCAAGCCGCTTTTCTTCATCGATGGCGCGTTGGCCATCGCCTCGAAAAGAGTGAATCGAATGCCCATGCGCCACCACGTGTGGCTCGCACGCCAACGCCAGCCGCAGTGCGTCTTCAAGATTGCCCTCTTCGGTTTCCAGCGCTTTTTTGTAAGCTACTTGGTCCTCATAGGGGCGCGGTGGCAGCAGCATGCGGGTGACGTGGTTGGTCACGCCGGGTGGGCGCATGGCTTCCATTTCGGGCTGCACCACCGTGTTGGTAGCAGGCACCACCACCGCCACTTTGGCGCGGTAGGCGATGGTGTCGGTGGTTGGCGTGCGGTGTGGCATGTCGGACATGGTTTTGGCTTGTCTATTTTTTGTCGCTATTCAATTTTTAGATTGCTGGCTTTGGCGGCCTCCGCCTATGTGGCCATGTCGGCTTTCAGTGTTTGTGCCAAATCTTGTTGAGAAATACCCAACAGCGCAACAGTCAGGGCAAGCAGTTTGGCGCGACGCGTAAGTGCTGTGGAGGGATCAGTTTTAAACATTGAAAATTCCTTAAAAAGATAAACAAGTTACTCAATGGCGTTGGCGCGCTTGCCAGAGCGGCACTTTGATACCTATTTCCATCATGGCATTCGTCACGCCCAAGGGTTGCAGCATCTCCAGCGTGGGCGGATGAAAGGTACCGGCCCGCAAGTCAAGCGTGGTGCTGGCCTCGGCTTCGATGACCAGCACTGGAACACCCTGACGAGCCAGTTCAAGCGCGCACAGTAAACCGACAGGGCCTGCGCCAACGACGATCACGCGGTTGGAAGAAGGTGGTTTCATCAACGCGTTCAGTACGACCTTGGCATGCTCAACACATGCTCGCCAACATACGACAGGATGAGATTGGTCGAAATCGGTGCGACCTGGTACAAGCGCGTTTCGCGAAACTTGCGCTCAATGTCGTATTCCGCCGGAAAACCAAAGCTTTTAAAACCGCCGTGGTTTTGCGCTTGGTGGTGTCGCTGCCGGTGGTCGGTTCCGTCACCGCCATCGCGCAGGTCAGAAAATTCGTACTTGGAATTGTTTTGTTTCAACATGGTTGTGTTGAAAATATCTTTTATTGAGGCGTGGCATACATCTGCCCGCCATCCACATTGATAACCGTGCCCGTCAGGTAGCCAGCCAGTGGCGAGCAGCAAAAGGTCGTCAGGTCGGCAATTTCTTGTGGCTCGGTCATGCGGCCAAAGGGCAGCTTGGTGGTGAGTTCCATCCAGCGGTTTTCGTCGCTGAGTTTTGCTGTAGCTTGCGCCCGCAGCATAGTCTCCATCCGGTCGCTGCGGGTGGGTGAGGGGTTGATGCCAAACACCCGCACGCCGCTGCGCTGGCTCGCCGCGCCCACTGCTTGGGTAAATGCCATTAGTGCCGCGTTGGCGGTAGAGCCGCAAATGTATTCGTTGCGCGGTGCCGCGCCTGCCATGCCAATGATGTTGGCAATCACGCCGCTGCCGCGTGCCTCCATCACGGGCAGTACCGCCCGAACCAGGTTGATGTAGCCAAAAAGTTTGAGATCCCAAGCTTGTCGCCACTTGGCATCGTCAATGTCTTTGAGCGCACCGCCGGGAATTGCCCCCGCGTTGTTGACCAAAATATCGACAGCGCCGGCTTGCGCCATAAGTGTTTTTTCAGCTCCAGGTAGCCCTAGATCAATGGCTAGCGCCGTTGCAAGAACACCGGTCTGAAGCTCGATGGTCGCCACCGCTTTGGCCAGCACGTCTGAAGAGCGCGACGCCAAAATGGGTAGTGCGCCTTCTTTTGCGAACGCAATAGCGATCGCCAAACCGATGCCTTTTGAGCCGCCCGTGACCAGCACGCGCTGGCCTTTTAGTTTGAGGTCCATTTTTTTCCTTTGTGAATGGTTAGTTTTGCGTAGCGGGTACTTGTGCGCTGTACCAGTCCGCGATGTCATGGCCCTGCACAAAGCAGGTGCCGGGTGTTTTCATCAGCAAATCAAGCATGCGCTCAAACGAGCCAAAGCGGTGCGGCACACCGATCAGGTGCGGGTGCAGACCGAGCGTTAAAACGCGTGGACGCTTTAGCGCCTCGCGCGTAAAGAGTTCGGCCGTGCTTTTGACACGGTTAAACATTTCTTCAGATGAGTGCTTTTCAACCGCATAGATGATCGAGTCGTTCAGTTCAAGGTTGTAGGGCAGGCTGAGCAGTGGCCCGTTGGCGGTTGTGAGCCAGTTCGGCAGGTCGTCCACTACCCAGTCAAAAACATAGTCAACACCAGCGGCCTTGAGCGTTTCAGGCGTGGTGTGGCTTTCGCGCAGACCCGGCCCAAGCCAGCCACGCGGGCGGGTGCCGGTGAACGTCTCAATCATGTCCAGCGTTGCTTTCACGACTTCTTCTTCAGCGCCTGCATGGTTGAGGGACTTTTGGTGAATACCGTGACCAATGAACTCCCACTTCGCGGCGTGCATGGCTTCAGCCGCGCGCGGGTAGGCTTTGATGACGCTGGCGTTAAAGCTGGTGGACGCGGTCAACCCGCGTGAGGTGATGGCCTCAATGATGCGCGGCAGGCCGCAGCGCATACCGTAATCAACCCAACTGAAATTCGGCACATCTGGCACGGTTTCTTTACCATGTGGGGGCGTGATGATGGTGCGCGGCATGGGCGCATCAAACTCCCAGTGCTCAACGTTGACCACCAAGTGAACCATGATGTTGCCCGATGCATAGGGCGCAAGGGCTGGACCTTCGTTGGAAAAACGGTAGTGGATGCGTGGGTTGGCCATGGGTGCTGTGCGAGGAAGTTTTTTAATGCCGGATTTGTTTCAAAATTTCACGCTTCATCGCGTTGAAGCTTTCCGAGGTGGTGGTATCTTCAATCGAGCGTGGACGGCTGAGCAGCACTTCCAGGCGTGCCTGTATGCGGCCCGGCCGGGCCGACATCACATACACCGTGTCGGCCAAAAAAAGCGCTTCGTCGATATCGTGTGTTACAAAAACAATGGTTGGTTTGAGTTGCTGCCAAACCGATAGCAGCAGCTCTTGCATGCTCAGTCGCGTTTGTGCGTCCAGTGCGCCAAAGGGCTCGTCCATCAGCAAGACCCGCGAGCCTAATGTGAGGATGCGTGCAATACCCACACGCTGGCGCATGCCACCCGAGAGTTGAACAGGCAAGTGGTTTTTAAAGTCCGACAGCTCGACGATGCGCAGCATGTCGTGGGCGCGTTCTTCGTAGTCTTTGGCTCGCAACCCTTGCGTCTTGGGGCCAAAGATGACGTTTTCCCAAACCGTCAGCCAGGGGAACAAAGCGGCTTCTTGAAACACCACGCCACGATCAGGCCCTGGTTTTTCAACAGGCTTTCCGTGTACGTGGAGCACCCCGCCACTGGCTTGTTCAAAGCCTGCGACTAAATTAAGCAAAGTTGATTTACCGCAGCCCGACGGCCCCAGCAGGGCAACGAATTCTCCTGGCTGCACGGTCAGATCAACCTGGGCAAGCGCTTGGACGGGGGGCTCACCGGGATAAATCTTGTCAAGTTTTTCAATATGAATGGCGGACATAGCAGTAGCGGGCACTTAGTGGTTTTGAAGAATGCGCCAGCGCAGCACGCGTCGCTCGATAAAAACAATCAGCCGGTCGCTGATGTAGCCCATGGCACCAATCGACACCATGTCGGCTAGCACGATGTCCATGCGGCCTATGTAATACGCGTCCCACAGCACATAGCCCAGCCCAGATTTGACGGCCACCATTTCAGAAACGATCACTGCCGTCCATGAAATGCCCAGGCCAATGCGAAGCCCGGTAAATATCGATGGCATGGCAGATGGCAATACCACCCGGCGCAGCAATTGCGCACGGGTTGCGCCCATCATCAGTGCGGCGCGCACCAAGTTACGCTCTACATCGCGCGCACCTTGCGTGGCGTTGACCACGATGGCGTAAAAGCCACCCAAGAAAATCAGAAAAATCGCGCCGAAGTCTCTGATGCCAAACAGCGCAATCGAAAATGGCAACCACGCTGTGATCGGGATAGGACGCAGGCTTTGCACGAGCGGGTCAAACAGCTGCGACACAAACTTGCTCCAGCCAATCATCAAGCCGAGTGGAATGCCCAGCAGTGTAGCGAGTGCAAAGCCTTGCGCTACCCGCATGGATGAATACTGCACATTGGACAGCCACGTGCCCTGATAGGGGTTGAGGCTAAGCTCCAACCCTCCCGCTGCACCTGATGCGCCAAATACCCATCCTTTCCAGCCTTCCAATACTGCCAGCGGCGTGGGCACAATGCCCGCCATGCTGCCCTGGCTGCCAACAATCTGCCAGACCACCAGCAGTGCCGCCGGCACTGCAAGACCCACAAGGATTTGTATAAGGCGCTTCATGGCTAGTTCGAGCTTTCAGTGCGGTTAGCGCTTGATCTCGCGTGCCATCGAGTCGTCGTACAGCGCCGCTGCTTCAACACCCACATCTTTTTGCACGATGCCTTGTTTAAATGCCGCGTCAGCTTGTAGTTTGACTTGGTCTTTGGTTAGCACGCCGCCCAGCTTGATGATCTTCGACGACTCTTTGGTGACGTTGAGCGGCAGACCGGTGTACTTGGAATAGGCGTTGGCAAACAAGTCATTGTTTTTAATCATTTGTTCTTCGGCATTCAGGTACACCCACATGAAGCGGCGCACGGCTTCTTTTTTGTTGGTCATGGCGTCGCGTGAAGCAGCCAGCAAGCCCAGCTCTGCACCGACTGCTTTTGAGCGGCTGTATTCCAGTGTTTTGGCAAAGTAGCCATCGCCTTCTGATACGGCTTGCGATTCAAACGGCTCCCACAGCACCATGGCATCAATATCGCCGCGCTTGAGGGCTTGAATGAAGGCGGTACCGCCACCTTGTATGTTCACCGGTGTGAAGCTGTTGTACGGAATGCCGTTTTCAATCAGCGTCATGGCCCATTGAAACCACACCGCAGAGCCCGGTGCAATGCCGATTTTTTTACCGGCGATGTCTTTCCACTCATTGATGACCACGCCTTTTCGCACCACCAGGTTTTTGGACGAGCTCGCCACACCTGTCAGACCAATCAGGTTTTTGCTACCCTGCGCCGCAGCGATGGCAAGGTCACCGGGGCCGACTACTGAAATATCGACGGAATTAGAGAGCAGGGCAGTACGGGCATCGGCGTAGCGCACAAACTCTGCGCGCTTGACATCGATGTTGAATTTTTTCAACTCTTCTTCCATGTTCAGCAAAGGTGCCAGATGGCCGACTTTGACGAAGCCGATGGTCAGCGTTTCACGCTGTGCCAGCGGTGCAGGTGCCGGGCCAATGGCATGCGCTGTTGTCATGGCGGTACTGACCGCAAAGAGCAACGTGGGGATGGCTTTAGAGAACTTCATCTTCAACACTCCTGGTTAGGTTTAGGGAAAGTTACACACGAAAAAATCAAAACAAAAAAGTCTATTCGCCGCTGAATTGAGGAGTACGTTTTTCGGCAAATGCCGCGCGCCCTTCTTTGTAGTCGGCACTTTTAAAACACAGATCAACCGCTTGACGAACGGCAAGCTGGCCTGCCGATTCATCGCCAGACAAAAGCGTGTTCACCGCCAGCTTGGCGGCCGCAACTGTGAGCGGCGCATTGGCTGCAATCTCTATCGCGGTTTGCGTAGCATAGGCAAAAACATTGTCTTGAACCGAGCCTACCAGACCAATACGCGCTGCGTCTTCTGCCGTATAAACACGCGCGGTGTAGAACAACTCGCTGGCGTTGGCTGCGCCCAGCACATCGACCATGCGCTTCATGCCTGGCAGCGCGTAGCCCAAGCCAAGCCGCGCGGCAGGCATACGAAATTTTGATGAGGGTGAGCAGTAGCGAAGGTCGCACGCCAGTATCAAGCCCAAGCCGCCTCCATAGCAGATACCGCTGATGGCGGCGATAACCGGGCAGCGCAATTTCGCCAGAGCACCTTGCGCATTGGCAACCGCTTCGTCATACGCGGCTACGCCTTTTGTATCACTGCGCTGTGCACCAAATTCTGAAATATCTGCACCTGATACGAAGGCCTTGTCACCATCGCCGCGCAGCACCACCGCACGCACAAACGGGTTGCCATCTATTTGTTTCAAGGTATCTGCAAGCTTGATCCACATGGCGAGCGACATGGCGTTGTAGCGCCCTTCATTGCGTAGCGTGATGGTGGACACATGCCCAACTAGTGAATGCAAAACGTCTTGCATGGTCAAACAACCTTGTCTGTGTGAAACTGCTGAATCTCAGCTTCAGAATAACCCGCTTCCAGCAGTACCTCGTCGGTGTGCTCACCCCAGCCCGGCGCAGGTGCCATCACTGTTGAAGGGGTACGCGCCAAGGTCACGGGTTGGGTGATGTATTGCATTTCTTTGCCGAAGCCGGTCATCAGCGAGGTCGTCACACCCAAGTGTTTGACCTGCTCGTCTTCAAATACTTGCGGCACAGTGTACACGGGGCCAGCAGGCACACCAGCGTTGTTGAGCTGTGTGACCCATTCGTGAACCGTATGGTTTTTGAAGATGATGGCCAACGCATCATTGAGGCGAGGCCGATACTTGCAGCGCAAGGTTTCTGTCGTGAACTCCGGGTCGCTCAACCATTCGGGCTTACCCAGCAACTCGCACATCCGCACCCAGTTGCCTTCACCGGATGCCCCCAAATTGAACACGCCGTCGCTGGCATCGAACAAGCCCATCGGGCTACTGGTGGGGTGGTCGTTGCCCTGTTGAATCGGAATGTCTTGGTCGTTGAGGTAACGCGCCATTTGAAAATCCATCATGGCGATTTGCGCATGCAGCAAAGAGGTGTGCACCCACTGGCCCTTGCCAGACACTTCGCGCTCCAGCAGCGCCGTCAGAATGCCGAGCGCCGCGTACAGGCCCGCGCTCATGTCAGCAACCGCCAGCCCTGCGCGTACCGGGCCGGTACCGGGTATGCCGGTGACCGACATCAAACCACCCATGCCTTGCACAATCTGATCAAACCCCGGACGCCATGCGTACGGACCGTCTTGCCCAAAGCCCGAAATGCTGGCCAAAATAATGCGCGGATTCACAGCAGCTAGCGACTCATAGTCCACACCCAGTTTGGTCTTCACATCGGGTCGCCAGTTTTCAACCACCACATCGGCATCTTTGACCATGCGCATCAAAATGTCGAGTGCACCGGGGCGCTTGAGGTTGAGCGTCATCGACCGCTTGTTACGGTTGATGTTTTGAAAGTCGCCGCCCTCGCGGTTGGCCGCAAACATCGCCTCATTCGGGTCAATGCCCGGTGGTGGTTCAATGCGAATCACGTCAGCGCCAAAGTCGGTGAGCATGCGCACGCAGTTGGGGCCAGCGCGAACGCGTGAGAGGTCTAATACCTTGAACCTCGCCAGTGCAGAAGAAGCCTGAATTTTTGGCATGTGTGGAATTATTTCTATATCGAAAGCGAATGCAAGAATCCGGCCTGCTCGCGCATTGGCAGAGCAATTTTCTGAGCCATGTTGAGAAGCCGAAGCTCGTGAAAAGGGCGTGCCACCAGCTGCACGCTGACGGGCAGTCCGCGTGCATCCAGTGCAATCGGTACCACCAGTGAGGGCAATCCGAGGTAGTTGATAAAACCCATGTAACGGTGCAGGCCAAGAAGCTTTTTTACATCAAACGCCGCGTCGCCGGTGGTTACCTTCGATGCGTCGGGAATCGGTTCGGGCAGGGCAGGCATCATCAAGATGTCGTGCTTCTCCAGGTGCTTCTGCACAAAGGTGCGCAGGTGGTGTGGCCGGATCGCCAGCGCGGCTTCATACCACTGCGCCGGTATCACTAAGCCTGCAAGGGCCACTGTCTCAACCCCTGCGGATGCAGTGCAGTCGAGCAAGGCGGCGCGGTGTGTGCGTGCAGCCTCTACATGCAGCACGATTTCTGCGAGCTGTGTCAGCACGGCATGCTCGGGCATCGTGCCAAGACGTTCGATGCATGACTGCCGGTTTGAAAAATCGCTCAAGGCACGCTCAATGCCTCTATGCAAGCCGGTTTCGGGTATCCACGCTTTGACGCGGAACGGCGAATGACTGGTTTCACGTAGTTGGCCCGGCAAGACACAGGCGTGCAGAACTTGTTCCGCGTCAAAGGCGTTGCGCGTCAATAGGCCCACGCTGTCAAGGCTGGGGGCTAGCGGGTAAACGCCGTCCAGTGGTATCAGTCCGTGGGTTGTTTTAAGGCCGTGCAAACCGCATGTTGCAGCCGGTATGCGAACAGAACCTACCGTATCTGTGCCTAACGATGCGTAGACCATTTGACCCGCCACCGCTACCGCACTGCCGCTGGACGATCCTCCCACGGCTGCATCCGGGTGCAGCGGGTTGATGCAGCTCTCAAAGTTCGGGTTGTAACCTGTGGCACCGCAAGCGTATTCGGCCATCGTTAGTGCCGCAATATTTGCAGCGCCATGCGATGCGAGCCGTTTCAACACCACTGCGATAGGTGTGCCCGGTACGGCTTGACCTTCGTCGTGGCCCAAGCCAGGAATTCTGCCGCTTGTGTTGAAAATGTCCTTGTGCGCAAGAGCTATGCCGCTTAACCGTCCGAGTGAGTTCTCGTTATAACCATCAAGACTGACAGGCCATGTTGTGATTGCTGTATGAAACTTTTGATTGCCACTGGCGAATTGATGGTGTTGCGCGGCCAGCGCGTCGCTGCAAGACACCTCGCCTCGCAGCAACATGTGCTGCAACTCGACCAGTGTGGCAGGCAATTCAATCATGGGAAAGCATTTGCAAGGCCTCTTCAAACGACTCTGACAACGGGTGGTCCAGTGCCAGGGCGGCACCTGGTTGTAGCCGTACCAACGTTCTAGCCAAGCGCTGCGCCTCTGGCAATGTGGCCCCGATCTTGCGTGCACCCAGCACTGCCAAAGCCGCGCTTTGCCACGTGGCCAGTTGCGTATCGGCTGGCAGGGTTAGACGATTTGCCGGGCTCATTTGTGGCGATTTATATACATGAAACTTTCATATATATAAATATAACGCAATTGAGGATATGTGGCAATGTGAGAAACTTGCCGAATGATCAGGTCAAAAAACGCATTCGTCAAAGCCAGCGAGCGGATTCGCGGCAAGATTGAAGAGTCCATCAAAGACGGTGTTTTGCTGCCGGGCGACTCGATTGACGAGGCCGCACTGGCCGCCCAACACCAAGTGTCTCGCACGCCCATACGCGAGGCTTTGATCCAGCTCCAGGCTCAAGGCCTGCTTACCAGCTTGCCGCGCGGCGGCGTGATTGTGGCGAAGATGGACTTGCAGCAACTACTGTCGCTGTGGGAACTGCTGGCTGAACTGGAGGGCGTTACGGTACGCCTCGCGTGCCAGCGCATGACCCCGGCCGAGCTGGCCGAGCTGGAACTGCTACACGAGCAAAGTCGCGCTGTGATGGAGGCCGACGACGTGGCGGGCTGGCAGGAAAGCAACCTCAAGTTTCACGAACTGATCTACCACGCCACTCGTAACCCCTACCTGCGCCAGGAGGTGCTGCGCATGCGCACCCGCACCGGTTATTACCGCCGCCACGCCTTTGGTGCGCTGGGGCAGCTTAAAAATTCGTTCGACCAGCACGGCCTGATCGTCGCAGCCTTCATCCGCCACGATGCCGATGCCGCCTGCAAGGCCATGCTCGTCCACATGCGCCCGGCGGACGATGCCAAAGGCCTGACCGACTTTATTGTGAATTTGCCGAAAGAAATGCTGGCGGCGTAACAGCCCCAGGCTAATCCCCCCGCCGCCGCCAAACATGACCGAACTGACCAAAGTTGTTTTATTCACCGATGCCGATGGTCGCGCCCGTTTTCGTGAGGAGGCGCTGACCCTTAGCGAGGGCACGCCGCAGGCTGTGCTCTCAAAGCTGATGCCCTCTAGCGGGTTTCAACTCCGGCAAAGTCCTGTGGGGTTTCGCAGTATCTTTCATTGCACTGGTGAGCCGCAGTGGGTGTTTATTCTGTTGGGTGAAATGGAGATCGGCCTGCAAGGCGGCATTTCGCGCGTCTTCAAACCCGGCGAGCATTTTTATTCAGCCGACCTGCTTCCCCAAGGGGCCACCTTTGATGCAAGCGTGCATGGTCACTGGAGCAGGCAGGTGGGGCCTGACCCGCTGGTGACGCTGTTTTTACGCGGTTGAAGTGAAAGCAGTCGCGCGCTGTTTATCGTCCGCCGTATGAACCGCCGCCACCGCCACCGGAACGACGTGGGCCACCGCCACCTCCGCCACCACTGGAGCGGCGTGGGCCGCCACCACCACCGCCACCACCGCCAGAGCGCGGCCCGCTAAAGTTGCCCCGGCCGCGATTGCCGCCAGACGGCTGACCAGACGATGGGAAGCCTGATGACACATGACTGGCAGGTTGTCGCTCGTCGAAGTCGCTGCGCTCACTGAAGCCATGAAAGCCGTCCGGGCCAGGTGCGCCGGGTGCATATTGCATAGGCGGCTGTGAGTCATCGCGAAAACGCTGCTGCTGGGGCTGCCGTGGTTGGCCACCCGTGTTTTGTCGAGGCTGACCGGGGTTAGGGGTGCGTGGGCCACGGCCAAAGTTGCCGCCGCCTTCGTTGCGACTGCTTTCATTGCGAGCACCACCAGCTGGGCCACGGCCTCTTCCATTGCCACCACCGCCACCGTTATTACCACCGCCACTACCACGTGCAGGCTGCGCGGCCTTGCTGTCGCGGATACGGGTCATCATTTCGCTGCGTGCAGCTTTGGCTGCGGCCTGCATCACGTCGCGGCTTGGCGGTTTGCCCAGACCGCCCCAGATGGTTTGGCGACCCATGGCCAGCGGCTCGGCACGTTCGCCGGGTTCGGCTTCAAAACCGGGGACTATGACTTTCTCGATGTTCTGTTTGGTAAAGCGCTCGATGTCTTGCATGAAGCCTTCTTCATCCAGGCACACCAGGCTGACGGCCTCGCCACTGTTGCCAGCGCGGCCAGTACGGCCAATGCGGTGAACGTAGTCTTCGCTGACGTTCGGGATCTCATAATTGACGACGTGCGGCAGCTCGTCAATGTCGATGCCGCGTGCGGCGATGTCGGTTGCCACCAGCGCGCGAACCGTGCCGCTTTTAAAGTCGGCCAGCGCCTGGGTGCGTGCTGTCTGGCTCTTGTTGCCGTGCAGCGCCATGGCTGGGATGCCGTTTTTGCTCAGATGCTCGGCCACATTGTTGGCACCAAACTTGGTGCGCGTGAAGACCAGTACCTGGCTCCAGTTGTGCTCGTTGATGATGTGTGTCAGCAGGGCTTTTTTCTTGCCACGACCGACCGGGTGAATGGTCTGCGTGATGCGCTGCACCGTGGTGTTGCGGGGCGTAACTTGTATGTGCAGTGGGTCGCGCAGCAGGCCGTTGGCCAGGTCGCGAATTTCATCGCTGAAGGTGGCAGAAAACAGCAGCGACTGCTTTTGTTTGGGCACCAGTGCCAACACTTTTTTGATGTCATGGATAAAGCCCATGTCCAGCATACGGTCGGCTTCATCGAGCACCAGAATCTGCACCTGGCTCAGGTCCAGCGTGCCTTGGCCTGCGTGGTCAAGCAGGCGGCCCGGCGTGGCTACCAGGATGTCTACGCCACGGCGTAGTTTTTCAATTTGCGCGCCCATGCCGACACCGCCAAACATCACCATGGATGTCAGCTCAAGGTATTTGCCATAGACGCGAACGCTTTCTTCAACCTGCGCAGCCAGCTCGCGCGTGGGCGTCATGATGAGGCAGCGTACGGCGTTGACACCGCGCCGGTTGGCGAGGCGCGGCTCGGTAGACAGGCGCTGCAACATCGGCAGCACAAAGGCCGCCGTTTTGCCGGTGCCGGTCTGGGCACCACCCAAAAGGTCGTTGCCTGCCAGCACAGCGGGAATCGCCTGTGCCTGAATGGGGGTTGGGGTTTCGTAGCCATGCTCAAGCACGGCTTTAAGTATGGCCGGAGCCAAATTCAATTCTTCAAAGGTCATTGTGTTGCGCCACTAGGCGCTTTTTGATCGGCCTGTTGGGTGCTTTGTGTTGGAAGCAACCCGCCAGTGATAGGCAGATGGGGTCAAAAGGTCGGGCTGTCATGTAAACATCTCATCTCGAGTAGCTACCTGGGAAGTAGACTTGGGATGTGCCCAAATGTTGCGGGTAACTGGAGCCAGCAACCACTGTATTGTCTCACGGAACGATAATAGAGGGTTGATGGTAAAAATTGCAGCTTAAATTCTTCTGCTGTTGCGCCATGTCGCGCATGTCCTGTCTATCTATCTTTTTAGAAATTATTCCTGATGGCTCAATACGTCTTCACCATGAACAAGGTCGGCAAAATAGTGCCGCCCAAACGCCAGATTCTCAAAGAGGTTTCGCTCAGTTTTTTCCCCGGCGCCAAGATCGGCGTGCTCGGCACCAACGGCTCGGGCAAGTCCACCTTGCTGAAAATCATGGCCGGGCTTGACACCGAAATCGAGGGCGAAGCCACCCCGATGCCGGGGCTCAATATCGGTTACCTGCCGCAGGAGCCTAAGCTCAACCCCGAGCACACGGTGCGCGAAAGTGTTGAAGCCGGCATGGGCGCGGTCTTTGCCGCCAAGGAGCAACTGGAAGCGGTTTATGTGGCCTACGGTGAGCCTGATGCCGACTTTGATGCGCTGGCCGCCGAGCAGGCGCGTCTTGAAGCCATCATTTCCACGTCAGGCACTGACACCGAGCACCAGCTTGAAATCGCTGCCGACGCACTGCGTCTGCCGCCGTGGGACGCAAAAATTGGCCTTCTGTCAGGTGGTGAAAAGCGCCGCGTGGCCCTGTGCAGCCTGCTGCTGTCCAAGCCCGACATGCTGCTGCTTGACGAACCGACCAATCACCTGGACGCCGAATCGGTCGATTGGCTTGAGCAGTTCTTGCAGCGCTACCCGGGTACCGTGGTGGCCATCACCCATGACCGCTATTTTCTGGACAACGCGGCTGAATGGATTTTGGAGCTGGATCGCGGCCATGGCATCCCGTGGAAGGGCAACTACAGCACTTGGCTGGAGCAAAAAGGCGAGCGCTTGGCGCAGGAGCAAAAGGGCGAAGAATCCCGCGCCAAGGCTCTGAAGAAAGAACTTGAATGGTCGCGCCAGAACCCGAAAGCGCGCCAGGCCAAGAGTAAGTCACGTCTCGCGCGGTTTGAAGAGCTGTCTGATTTTGAATACCAGAAGCGTGTCGAGACCAACGAGATTTTTATTCCCGTGGCCGAGCGCTTGGGCAATGAAGTGATCGAATTCAAAGGCGTGAGCAAATCGTTTGGTGACCGCTTGCTGATCGACAACCTGAGTTTCCAGGTCCCCGCCGGTGCCATCGTCGGCATCATCGGCCCCAACGGCGCTGGCAAATCGACGCTGTTCAAGTTGATTGCCGGCAAGGAGTTGCCCGACAGCGGCGAAGTGGTGATCGGCAAGACCGCGCGCATGGCTTTTGTCGATCAGCACCGCGATGACCTCGCCAATGAAAAAACCGTCTGGGAAGACATCTCGGGTGGCCTGGACATACTGACCGTCGGCAGATTTACCATGCCGAGCCGCGCCTATGCGGGGCGCTTCAACTTCAACGGCGCCGACCAGCAAAAGCGTGTCGGTACGCTGTCAGGCGGCGAGCGCGGCCGCCTGCATCTGGCCAAAACCCTGATCGCCGGCGGCAACGTGCTGATGCTCGATGAACCGTCAAACGACCTTGATGTTGAAACCCTGCGCGCGCTCGAAGACGCGCTGCTTGAGTTTGCCGGCTCTGTGATGGTGATTAGCCATGACCGCTGGTTTCTGGACCGCATCGCAACGCACATTTTGGCCGCCGAGGGCGATAGCCAGTGGACTTTCTTCAACGGTAACTATCAGGAATACGAAGCCGACAAGAAAAAGCGTTTGGGTGAAGAGGGCGCGAAACCCAAACGAGTTCGTTTCAAAGCATTGCATTAACACAATAATGCCCCCACGGTCACTCACTTCGTGTAGCTCCCTGCCCCCCGAGGGGGCCGCTGCGCCTGCGGCCCGGCAAAGCCGGTTCCGCGGCCCCTGCTGGAATGGGACACATCTCAAACAATCGCTGGGTTTTGCATGAGTGACGAGGAAGTTCTAAAGCAAACCCGGCACTGGCTTGAAAAGGCCGTGATCGGGCTTAACCTCTGCCCGTTCGCCAAGGCGGTGTACGTCAAGAATCAGCTGCGTCTGGTCGTCAGTCACGCTCGTCATGCGGACGATTTACTGGAAGAACTTGATAGTGAGCTCGACCTGCTGGTCGCCACGCCCGCAGAGCAGATCGACACCACGCTGCTGATCCCCCCCACGCTGTTCGACGACTTTCTGGACTTTAATGATTTTCTGGAGGTCGCTGAAGGGGTGGTCGATGAGCACGGACTTGAAGGCATCATCCAGCTCGCCAGCTTTCATCCGCAGTTCCAGTTTGATGGTACTGAGGTGGGTGACATCAGCAACTACACCAACCGCGCGCCGTTTGCCATATTGCATCTGCTGCGCGAAGAAAGCGTTGAAAAAGCGGTTGCGGCCTTTCCCCAAGCCGAAGCGATTTTTGAGCAGAACATCGCCACGCTTGAAAAATTGGGGGCTTCAGGCTGGAAGGCCTTGGGGCTGAGTTATTGGGGTCAGACACCAATTTCGCTGCGGTGCATCGCACCGCGCCCTCCGGGCGAGCCGTAGGCTCGGCGAATTTGGGCTCTGACCCCAAAAACTTACAAACTGGCAGTCAGCCTGACTGGCGTTATCTCCACCGACCCGCTGGCGGTGCTCATCCACACCGTGCCGTCCTGTACCGTGACCTGCAATTGCATACTGCGCTCGGCGAGCTTTGCCAGTGCCTGGCTTTGCGCGGCTTCGATCTGCCACACCACCAGGTTGGCTGCGCGGGTGAGTTTGGTTTCAATGTTTTTCCACCAGACGTTGGTGCTGCTGGCAAAGCTGTAGACGCTGACTTTGCCTGCGCGACCCGCCGCTTTCATCAGACGCTTGTCGTCGGGTTGGCCGACGTCTATCCAATGCAAAATTTGGTTTGTGTAGTCTTGGTGCCAAAGCGCTGGTTCGTCCACGTCCCACAGGTCTTTTGCAAAGTCGAGTTTGCCATTCTTGTCGTCAGCAGGCACGTTGAGCGCGAAGGTCAGCAGACGGATCATCATGCGTTCATCGGACTCCGACGGGTGGCGCGCGATGATGACGCTATGGTCAGCATAGACGTTCCGATCCATGTCGGTTAATTGCAACTGCGCTTTGTAGATGGTGGCTTTAAGTGCCATAGTTTCTGGAAGCCCCGACCTTCAACGGTAAATCGTAAAGACCCTATTGGAACAGACTGCCTCAAACCCCTTATAGTTTGCCGATGATTCGTTTATCTGTCCTTGACCAATCCGTAGCCGTATCTGGCCGCACCGAAGATGTTTCCATTCGCCAGACGCTGGCACTTGCCAAGCATTGCGAAGTGTTGGGCTACCACCGCTTCTGGGTGAGCGAACACCACAGCCACCCGAGCATCGTCGGTTCGGCCCCCGAGGTGCTGATGGCGGCCATTGCTGCCAGCACCAGCCGCATACGCATTGGCAGTGCGGGCGTGATGCTGCCACACTATGCGCCGCTGAAGGTGGCCGAGCAGTTCCGGGTACTGGAGGCGCTGGCACCCGGGCGTATTGACCTGGGTGTCGGCCGCGCACCGGGCTCTGACATGCGTACGGCCCGGCTGTTGCGCACGGATCCGCAGCAGTCGGAAGACAATTTTCCGATACAGGTGCGCGAGCTGCAGGCCTGGATATCCGGCATTGACTTGCCTGAAGGCCATCCCGGTAGAGGTGTGACTGCCAACCCCACAGGGCCGACTACGCCCGAGCTGTGGATGCTGGGCAGCTCTGATTACGGCGCGCAACTCGCGGCGCATTACGGCCTGCCTTATGCGTTTGCTTATTTCATATCTGACGGGCAGGGCGCGGATCAAGCCATCAGTTTGTACCGCCACCTCTATAAGCCCACCGCTTTGCGTCCTGCGCCTGAGGCTGTGCTGTGCGTGTGGGCCTTGGCAGCTGACACTGAAGCACAAGCGTGGCATTATTTTTCGGGCCGTGAGCGCTTGCGTATTGACCGCAACCGCGGCGTGCTGGGGTCACTACCTTCGCCAGCAGAAGTGGCTACACGGCCCTATACCGGCAGTGAGCAGCTGGAAGCAGACAGGTTGCGCAGCACCGCACTGGTCGGCAGCGGGCCGCAGGTTGCTGCCAAGCTGCGCAGCTTAGCCGATACTTTCGGGGTTAAAGAGTTGGTCATCATTACCTGGGCGCACGACGCAGCCGTGCAGCGCAGGTCGTATGAATTACTGGCTAAAGAATTTGCTTGAAATTTTTTTCAATTATTTCCCCCGGAGACAAATAAAAATGTCCACCCAACTGTTCAACACCGCCATTGCCGGTAGCCTGCCCAAGCCGGCATGGCTGTCAGAAACCAACAAGCTCTGGCCGCAATGGAAGGCCGAAGGCGACGAATTAAAGCAGGCCAAGGCCGATGCCACACTGCTGTGGATCAAGGCGCAGGAAGATGCCGGGCTTGATGTGATTGGTGATGGCGAACAGTCGCGCCAGCATTTTGTGCATGGTTTTTTAGAGCAGATTGAAGGCATTGACTTCGATCACAAGGTCAAGATGGGCATACGCAACAACCGCTACGACGCGATGGTGCCGCAGGTGGTGTCAAAGCTCAGGCTCAAGGGCCGCGTACATGCAAGCGAGGCGCAACTGCTGCGTGCGCACACCCATAAAAAAATCAAATTCACGCTGCCCGGCCCCATGACGATTGTCGATACTGTGGCAGACCAGTTTTACGGTGACCGCGTGAAGATGGCGATGGCTTTTGCCGAGCTGCTCAATGAAGAAGCGCTGGCGCTACAGGCCGATGGTGTTGACATCATTCAGTTTGACGAACCCGCCTTTAACGTCTACATGAAAGACGCTGCCGACTGGGGCGTTAAAGCGCTAGAGCGCGCGGCGCAGGGGCTGACTTGCACAACCGCCGTACACATTTGCTACGGCTACGGCATCAAGGCCAATGATGATTGGAAGAAGACGCTGGGCGATGAGTGGCGACAGTACGAGCAAATTCTTCCAGCGTTGGCCAAAAGCAGTATCCAGCAGGTCAGCCTGGAGTGTTACCACTCGCATGTACCGCCGCATTTGATGGCTTTGCTCGAAGGCAAAGACGTGATGGTCGGTGTGATTGATGTGGCCAGCGACGTGATTGAAACGCCCGAGCAGATTGCCGACACCATAGGCAAGGCCTTGCAGTACGTGCCTAAAAATCGCTTGATAGCGTGTACCAATTGCGGCCTGGCTCCGATGGACAGGGACGTGGCACTGAAAAAACTCCACGCCCTGGCGCAAGGTGCAGCGCTGGCGCGTACACGCTATAAATAAGGGTCATGCCATGAGCCACGATCACGATCACAACCACGCCGAGCCAGCCTGACCGAGCTGCTTGAATGCGTGCTGTGCCGTAGCGACGGCGAGGCGGTGGCTGTCAACCTGGCGATTGAACCCGTCGAAAAGCCCGACACCGTGCTGTGGGTAGACCCGACACATCCGCACGGTGGCGTATAAGGCAATGATCGTTAACCTTAAGGAAACTCTGCAAAACTCCGTGACTTTTGTGCAATAAGTCCTTGCCGAAAACCTGATATTGCTATAAAATACATAGCATGAAACAAACCGCCTTGCACCTCGATCTCAACCTCAAGAAAAC
>Ga0335396_10001935_pt1 | contig 26014 bp, 14 predicted proteins | sample FRY02_FD_205743 | JGI IMG/M metagenome (GOLD analysis project Ga0335396, IMG submission 205743) | Freshwater microbial communities from Lake Fryxell liftoff mats and glacier meltwater in Antarctica - FRY-02 (spades assembly) (version 2) | ecosystem: Environmental > Aquatic > Freshwater > Ice >... | reverse complement strand
GCGCCCTTTGGCGCTTGTTGCCATGTAAGCGACTGATTTACCAATGAAAAAGGCCTCTAAATATCGCTACCTAGAGGCCTTTGTCTTATCTAATGGTCGTGTGAAACCGCACGAATGATGCCTTGTAACCAGCATGGATACTAGGTTTCACTAATTATAAAGTGGATTTGTTCCCCGGTTTGTTCCCCGGTTTTGCTTTTGATGCCCGTTTGCTGTTGCCATGGCTTCATCGGCCAGTTTGGCAGTTGCCGCGCCTCATCACGTCCGAAAGTATATTTCATCTTTTCGCCCAACCGCCACTGAGCCCGATTCTGCGTGCCGACGCGATTTTGACCTAGGTCAAAACGCCATCAACGCTAACACCACGCCAATCACTCAACCCCCAACGCCTTGAACACCGCATCCACTGGATCCGAATAAAAACTGGTCTGAAACTTGGCAAACAGCTCGCCTGGCACCGTTGGAATATCAATCACGCTGGACATGGGGAGCAAGATTCGTTTCGCGCCGGCGTCGAAGGCGACCTGCATGCTCTCGGCCAGGTTGCGCACCTGCACGATGGTTCCGCCTAGGCTCATGTCGCCCATGACTGCCAACTGGGATTGAACCGGCTTGGCAAATGCAGCCGAACACAGGGCGATGAAACTTGCCAGTGTGAGCGTCTGCGGCACGCCTGTGTTTTGCAGTTCCACCAGATGGCAGTGAAAATCACGCTCCCCTGGCTTAATTGACGCGCTAACGCGCGACGAGTTGGCCTTGAAGTAGTCAAACGCGACGCGCATCGCCTCGCGCGGCGCGGCGCCGGACACGCTGACCTTGCCGCCCCCCGGAATGGATTGAATTTCCATCCGGTAGATGCCCGGCATCTCCGACGAGCCCATGCTGATGGTGTGAAGCGTTCCTGGCTGCAGGCGCCCCTCCGGCACCAGCGCGCCGCTGGATTGTTCGGGCACGGTTACAAAACGCTCTACGCCGTCTTCCAGGTCGATGTAGCTGAAGTGCACGTCATAAAACTCCATGCCGCCGATTTTCTTGAGCTGCTCCTTCACCCGGCGCCGCGTTTCCAGCGCGTATTCGAGGCACTTACGCACCGTGTCCTTGGTGTAGGCCCCGTTTGGTGACACCAGCTTCAGGAGGCCCGACGTGGTGCGGCGCACGGCGATGGTGTCGCGCTGATTGAGGTTGTTGCCCAGCTTGAACCACTTGTCGATGGCATCGGCAAAGCTTTGCTTGCGCATCTCGCGCAGGTACTCCGCCAGGTAATCAACGATCAGCCCGTATTGATTGGTGAAGAACTCTGGCCGCATTTTTGGGATTTCCCAACCAGGCACGTAAGCATGGAATCGGTCAAAGAACGCCGAATCGATCATGGCTTCCGGGAATGGCGCCAACAGATGCGAGGTCTTGACCATCGACTCAACGCTCTGGTTGATGTTGCCTATGAACACCATTGACGCACTGGCATTGATGGACTCCCTTCCCCGGCTGAAAGAACCCGAGGCCATGTAGTCCTTCATGATCTGGATTCCGTCATGGTCTTTGAAATTGATACCGGCAACTTCATCAAACGCCACGCAGTCCCATAACCCCACCAAACCCACCTTGCGCGCACCCATGTTGTAAAACAAGTTAGCCACCGTGGTCTGCCCGCCGGACACCAAAATGCTGTTCGGACTGATTTCTTTGTAAATGTGGCTCTTGCCGGTGCCGCGCGGACCGAGCTCACAAAAGTTGTAGTTGTTCTCCACCAGCGGAATCATCCTCGCCAACAGGTGCCACTTCACCCGCTCCTTGAAATGGCTGGGCTCCATACCGGTGGAGCGGATCAGTGCGTCAATCCACTGCTCATCGGTGAACGCCTCACGCGCCTTGAACAGTGCCTGCATGTCCATATTGGGCATCTGGATCGGCTTGAGCTCGGTCACGGAAAAGGGCGAACCCTTTTGGTCTTCTTCAAAGTGGTATTTCAAGGTGACGATGCACCAGATGCCGCCCACCAGCAGTTTCTCGAACTGGCGCACGTAGGTGTCAGACACCTCGGCGTTCTTCACGCCTAGATTTGACAGCAGCGCTTCGTAAACGTCGCGCTTCTCGTTGAGCCTGACCGTGACCTTGTCGATGACTTTGTAGGTTCCGCTTTCGCGCACCTTGGATTTGACCTTCTCCGCTTCGTCAGGCCGCACATAGTTCTCGGTCAGGATGCGCTTGACGTTCACCAGTCCATTCTGGATGGTCGCCTCGTCATTGCTTGCGCAGTACATGCCCAGCAGGTACTCCAACACGTACACCGGCACATTCGCACCTTCTTTAATCAACTTGGTCAGGTCTTTGCGGACCACCTTGCCGTTGAAGTGCGTGTTCAGTAGATCGTCCAGGCTGGCGCTGGCCAGAGCGTCCTCGGTATTTAGGGTATTGATGGTTTCAGTCATGTCAAATCTTGTTCTATCTTAAAAATCGTTGCCAAAGGCCAGGTCCACCTTCATGGGTAGGCGAAGCACTTCTACTTTGGTCACGGCATCCCGCATCACCAGGTCATAGCGTTTGTGCGGGTCATGAATTCCGGCCTGCACCGTCAAAAATACCGATCGCTTACGCTCGTCCAACAATTGCGATGCACTGTCAAAGGTCAGCGACTGCTCATCGCTGATGGGTTTGTCACCATCGCGCAAGCACACCACCACCGACCGGGCGAGCACCCGCTCAGACACGGCATCGGTCTGAATAAATTCAAAGCGCTGCGTGCTTGTGACCACCTTGTTGGTCGTACCCAGAAGGCTGATGGCCACATAGCGTGTCTTGGCATCTTCTGCTTCACTGACGCGCACCGTGATCAGCGGCACCACCACCTCCTGCGGCATGGCGCTGCCGTGCACGAAGCGGGCGCCACCGGCAAAGTGAAATCGGCTCGCCCCCTTGGGCACCCAGAAGTCCATACTGCCCTCAGCAGTGGTCCCTGCGGTTTTAGCCGTGTTGCCCGACCAAGCCTTGGGCGTCGCACCCAGGTTGCGGCCAATGAGATAACGCTTTTTGGCCTTGATAGTGCCGGCAGGTTTGTCGTCCAGGCTAGACTTGTCAGCATAGTCCAGCGCAGACTCTTGGTACATGAATCCATGGTCCGCCGTAACCATCACATTCGAGCCATTCAGCGAATTGATGATGAAGCCCAGCAAGCTGGAGAGCTCCTGCACCGTCTGCGCAGCCGCCTCAAAGGTCTTGGTTTCAGACGCCTGCTTGTCACCGATCATGTCAATGCGGTCGTGGTAGATGTAGATCAGCTTGTGGTCGCGCACCAGTTCCCGGCCCTTGTCCTTGCCCAGACCCATCAGGTCCTCGGCTTTGACGGCCATGCCGCCAAAAGGTTTGAGGTGCTCGTGGCGCTGCTCCAGCGTGGCCACCAAATGGCCATCGGCCAGCACATCCAGGTTGGCGTTGTCTTTGTAGGCCAGGGTTTGGTGTGGCAACAGTGCCGCCATGCCCAGCGCCGTGTAGCTGGGAAGCACGCCCAGCATGGCACCCAGCGTCGCCTTGAAGCGGCTCTTGCTGTTGGTCTGCTGAACCAGCTCGTGGGCCACTTCAAAACGCATGGCGTCGGAGATGACCACAAACACGCGCTTCACCCCGCCGTCGTACAGCGGCAGCACTTCGTGTTCAAAAAATGCTTGCTGCGGCGTTATCTCAGGCACTGCCCAATGATTCAACAGGCCCTGGGGACCCTCCACCACTTTGTCCCAGGCCGTGCTCAGGTGTGGGATGAACCAGCCAGAATACTGCTGCTCAATCGTCTCGCGCAAGCCATGCAAAACCGCCCAGCCCGTGGGCTCCACGGCATCAGCCGCCGTGTGAAAATGCCGATAGAGCTGGTCGAAACGAAATAGCCCATTACGGTATTGCGCAAAGGCCCCGGCCGCATCGGCAAAGCTGAAACCGGCCGCATGCTGCGCCTTCAGTCTGAAAAACTCAGCGGCTGCGGTCAGCGCATCAAAACAGGCTGCCAGAGCCTTGGTGCGCTCGTTCGCGCTGGCTAGCAAGGGGTTGGCCCAATGACCTTCGCGCCTGCGGGCAATCAAGGCATGCACCACGTCCATATTGGCACCCGCACCGGCCACAATGCGCTGCTTCAAGTCTTGAACCACCCGCAGCTCCACGTCTTCAAACGTCATGCAGTCGGTGAGCGCTTCCGCAGTAAAGCCCGCTAGCAATCCAGGCAGCTCCAACTCTTGCGCCACAGCACTGGCCAGCACGTTATAGGTATTGAAATGCGTCATGTCTGAGCGCCACCGCGCCACAAACACCGATGCATTAGCGGCCAGCGTGCGTTCGGGCAACACAAAGTGCGCCAACTGCCGTGGCACGTCGCCACTCAGGTTGCGGCAAAAGTCGGTGACGAGAATGCGAAAAAGCAGGTCACGTAAAGTGGGACTCGTCTCGGCGTACCCCAACTGCACCTGAACCAAGGTCCAGAAAGCAGGCATCAGGTCATTCGCCGCAATGTCTTGCCAAGCCTTGGGCTGCGCCGCCAAGTCAGCATCCCCATCCACCACCAAGCCCGCATAAAGGCGCTGCAGCATGGCAAACAGTTCGGGTTGGTCAGCGCGCGTCAGCACCGCGAGCATTTTTCGATCCAAATCTGGCACGTTATCACCTGGCAGCACCAAACGCTTGAGTCGGTCCACACGATCCTTGGCGCGCAAAAACTTGGAACGTTCTTTCAAATGCTGCCTCAAGCCCTGGGTGCTTAGCCCAAGATCCTCCAAGAGGATGGAAGTGGAGTCCGCCCGGAAAGACTTACTGCGCATCCGCACGTCAAGTAGCCAATCTTTAGTGGGCTCGGGCTCGGGTTGGGTGCTGTAGAGCAGCCAACGCTGGCCAGGAGAGCTTTCAATTTTCAGCTTTACCCGCAATGCTGGCTGCTCATCCAGGCGGACCAGTTGCACACCATCCAAGGCCAGTCCCTCTATGGATGAGGCGAACTCCCCCCCCAAGTCGTGCCAGAACACCACGTTTTGGCTTACAAATAGTTGCGACAAGCTGTCGGAAATTCGCTGAGTGCTCATTCGATGTTTTCAGGTTACGCAAGTCAGAAAAACGGGTTGGCGCTTTAAGCGACTACCTTGTTTCGCTCAATCCGCGAAAAAATTCAAGGGCAGCATGTTCGTCACCATTGCTGGCATAGGGTATGTCCAAACCCAAGTCGATCGCGGAATTCAGCGAATACTCCAGACATTTCTCCTGCGTGCTACATCCCGTGCTACTAACGATCCCTAAGCCAAATTTCTTGGAGTAATCATTGGCAATCGATTCATAAGCGTAGGTTTCGCCAGTTCCACCCGTGTAGACATGCTCAAGCGGTCTAAGCAGCCGGAAGCTAAAGCTATTGAACTCCGCATTGCCTTCTTGACCGTAACAAAAATCACCGTCAAGATTTCCCGCTCTTGTGGCTTGCTTCACTCCTTGATTGATGATTTTAAGAACATGGTCCACATCGGTGTAGGTCATGTCCGGGTAGAGCACTCCGTCAAGCTTAGATGCAGACTGATTTTTATTGATCTGCTGATTGATGCTCAGTTTGGCATTTTCAGCATCGGTAATGCCATCGATGACTCTCAGCTTCACACAACCTTTAATCAGCACGCTATCAAGCGTTGGTGTGCCGGAAATGAAAAAATGGTCCAACGATTTTGCATTGGCTACGTCGATGGTCTTCAGATTGCCAGCAGAATGAATGTCAAGCCAACGCAACCTGCCGCTGACGGTGATGGATTGAAGACTTGGTAGATTTTGCAAGATCAGCCAATCAAGGCAATCCCATCCGGTCGACTTGTCCCCTTTAGCAGGGCCAACGTGAATTTCGCGTAAATTTGGTAGGTTTTCGATGACTGCGTATGCAATGCCTATGGCGTCGCTTGGAAAATGTAAGACCTCCAACGCTTTGTCATTGGCTATGTAAATGTTCGGTTTAGGCGGCCTGCCCTTAACCGCTGCACTCTTAAAGACATCAGGCATATGCAGAAACACCTCTGTCTTAATTGCCATATCCCGCACGTCCATATTTTTTGGATATGGTCCTTTTAAGACCTCATTTTTTCCTAGATTTATCCATACAAATAATTTCTCTGATTTTGGTTGCGTTAGTCCATTTTCATTTTCGGTTTTCAATTCCGATTTTCGAAATACGCCCGGAATGTAACTCAGGTTTTCTCTAATTTCATCGGAAAACAACCGAATTTTGAATGTCTCATCTCCTGTAAAGAGAAATAATTTTTCATCTGACGTGATTACGTTATTGAGGATTAACCCGTGACTCTTGATGTATGCGTCAAGAGCCTCTTCAGCTTCAGCAGTTGTTACAGCGTCACTTCCAATAATTGCAGCCAGCGTGTCATTTGCTTTATATAACTGCGTACTTTTATCCGTGTAGTCTTTGCGCCATTGCTTTTCGAGAATCATTTTCTCGACATATTTCTGAGCCAGCTCTTCACTTTTGAATGATTTGGTTTTGCCTTTTCCTTCAGATCCAATCTTCCCGCTGCGCTCTGACACCTCGGTACCCAGAATGGAAATTTCCCAAAACTTATTCAGCGCACTTTCTGGCAAGCCCAAGTAGCCATCTTCATCCAACAATTCAAAATATTTCACCAATGCTTTCGTCTCGGCATACAGTACCTTGTCATTTGAATTTTTATCCACGGATTCTTTGTTTGGTACTTCGTCTCTAATTTTTTTATTCATACTTTCTCCCTCTGTTTAAATAGTGCAACAGCCTGCTGCACAAATTCAAAGTCTGGCCACTCCTCGGCAAAACTGCGCATGTAAAGCAGGTTGCGGCGAGAAAAGCCTTTCATGTCCGGGAAGGCAGCCGTCAAATCCTTGGCCAGCTGCTCGATGACTTTGGCACCCCAGCCTTGTGCCTGCTGCCGCTCCAAAATGTCGCGGCCAATCTGCCAGTAAAGCAAGATCAACTCGCGGTTAACGGACAGCGTGGCGCGTTGCTGGGCGGACTGGATGCGTTGCTTTAAGTCCGTCAGCCAGACCGCATAGTCATCGACAGAAATTGGGAGCTCCTTCGTCATGGTGCTAAACCTTTCACGCGAACGGCAAACGACTTAATATGGCCTGTCATAGCGATTTCTTCACTCTTAGATGTTCTTCAATCGGAAGAAAACTGCCGAACCTTGCCATGACCCAGCGCTCGAAGGGCCTAGTTAGTTCGATTGTTGCGTGGCGGGTATCCCTAAATTTTTCAGTGCAGCACATGGTTCAGCGCGATATCGAGGTCTTCCATGAATGCGGAGAAACTTGGCAACGTCCGCAACCGCGCCAGATCTGCAGGTTGCTCTGTCAACCAGTCGCAGAGTTCTTCGCCGCTCTTGTGATGCCCGAACACCGCGTCCAACTGTGCCTTGGCTGCGTTGGGTGATTTATCATTTCCGGAAATCGCCTCCAGCGGTTCGCAGTTTTGCAGTCCCGGCTGAGCCGCACACAACAGCCACGCTTCGGACTTGGGCTTGGGAACCATCGGCACGCCGGCTTTGCAGCCTACGTACAAAAAGCCGTCCCGCATGGATTGGAGCTTGTCTGCCCACAACGTTGAGGGGCTGCTGCGCGTCCCATCACTGTCATGAAACAGTACCCCCATCACCGATTCGTTCAGCCGGGCTTCTAGGTCGTTCGCGTGTCGGCCCAACGCCATGGCGCTGGCGAAAAAATAGCCCGTCTCTACCCCGTGCCGATTACCCCGTGTAGGCAATAACCGCTTCGACAGGCTTTTCGCCAACGCACTGAGTTCGGTCTCGCTAACGTATGAAAAGCTGTCCGGATCTATCCGCAAGTCGTAGCCCAAACGTGGCTCTGCCGCCTGGGCCAACAACACAGTCATGGGGCCCATTCTGAAATCGTCGCCGCCGCACCGGCGTTGTGCATTGGTGCAACTGCCCAGATCGGTTGGACCTTCTCCGCTCAACACCACTTTCATGAAGTGGTCCCTGCTTCCAAGTACTGATCATCAGCGCCCAACAGATCCAGCGTCATGCATTCTTGGGTGAGCTCGATCAGGTCCGTATCCACAAACGCATCTCCCGGCCCCATCACGCGCAGCTTTTCGGCGATGCGTGGAATGACAAAGAAGTGCCTGATACGAGATTCCCCGTGAGGGGTCTTGTAGATGAATTGCACCGACTGGCGGGCCACATCGTCGGGCAGGTAATTCAAGACCAGCGGACTGTGGGTGGTCACAAACAACTGCCGGGGGCTTGCCACCAAGGTGTCCACCAGCGTCTCAACGATCTCCTGGTTGATTCCGTTCTCAATTTCGTCCAGCAAGATAAGCGATCTGTCCGAAGCCGCTTGCGTCAGCACCGCCAATATCCGCAGCAAACCGTCGTTCAGGTGAGCCGCTTCGGTCTCCAGCAATTGCCCCTCGAATTGCTCGAATACTGAAAGTGATTTCCACCCCGAACGAAGTGTTTTCACCTTGAAGTCCGTCATGCGTGGATAAAAGGCTTTGAGTGCTTCGATCAGCTGGGCCTTTTCTGCCCCCTTGATGTGATCCATGTAGGCCGACAGCTTTTCGCCTCCAATGCCGATGTCCTCACCGGCTCTGGCTCTCTTGCGCAGCGACTGGGGGGATAGCAGTTCCAGCGAGCGAATCATGCGCAGCGCGTCGCGGAACTCCAGCAGTTCGGCGGTCAGTTCTGAATTTTTCAGCGCAGAAAGCAGAGAGCCTTCATAGGTGAACGTGATGTCTTGTCCGTGCCGCTCCCCGACCACGTAGGACGAACCACTGACTTTGAATGCGAACTGCCTGTCAATGTCGATGGACTCGGTAGTACATCGCATCGTGGTGCGGTTGAAAATCCCGATCCACTTCAGTAAGCGGTCGTTGGACAGCCGAAACTCAACCGCCAGCGTGATGTTGCTTTCCTTGCGAAGCTTGCAGTTGAGGTCTGCCATCGACCAGCCCCGCTGTTCCAGCCATCCGCCGATGTCTCCCCGCATCAGCTGCGAAATGAAATCGAACGCCTGCAACACGCTGCTCTTGCCCGCACCGTTCATGCCGATCAGGCAGTTGAACTTCTGCAGCCGCATCGACACCTCACCCAGCGACTTGAAGTTTCGGATTCGTACAAACTCAATCATCGTTCGCTCCTCCAGTTACCGCCTTCACACTATCCAGCAAATCCCCAAATTTACCGTAATTCACCTTCACCCCATCATCCAGATCCAGGGTGATGCGCATGTCGGCGTGGTGGCGGAGTTGCTCGTCGTAGGCCAGTAGCTCTACGTGCTTTTTCTTGAGCTTCTCGATCTCTTTGCTGAGCTTGTTGCGGGCGGCGGTGCTGCTGGCGGCTTCGGCATCTTTTTGCAGCATGGCTATACGGGCTTGCAGCTTGCCGGTGAGGGGCACGACGTATTCGGCGCGCAGGCGGGCGAGTGTGCCTTCGTTGTAGCGGTGCAGATAGACCAGGGCCTGGAAGGCATCTTGTTTGCCGCTGGAGAAGAGCCAGTAGATCGGGCGCTTTTTGTAGGTTTGCAGGTGGTCTTTGAAGAACTTGTCGGCCAGGTAGCGGCGGATGGTCTCGTCCGGGGTTTCGCTGGCCCCACCGGTCGATTTCTTGCCCAGGCTCTCGGCCAGCCAGGCCATGTTTTCTTCCAGGGTGTCTGCGCCCCAGACGGCCAGCAGGAATTCGCGCACGCGGCTGGCGGCATCGTCGGTGTACCAGAGTTCGTCGGTGAGCGGCACGATGCCATCGGCATCGGCGGGGAAGGTGGCGTAGCGGTTGGCATCAAAGCCGACGTTGCCGGCGTGGGCGTAGATAAGACCGGGCTCGTCCAGGCTGTAGCGGCCCATCATGCAGCCGATGGCGTAGGAGATGAACGCTTCAACAATTTGAATTAACTCGGGCTTCTTAATTGATAAATCCCTGTCGTTTACAAATGGATCAACTTCGCCTTCAACCGCATAGGATTTAATAAAGATTCTATTGATATCTTCCTCATTCTTTCGCAAAGAATTTCTCTGACTATCCCAGTGACGCAAATGGTTGCTACTTGAATTTTCCAAGTTGCGATCAGAAAACTCTAGAAAAGCATACCTTTGAAAATCCCAGGATGTTTCAGAACTATCCCAATCATTCTTACAGTATTGAATATTTAACTTCACAAGTTTCGCAACTTCAGATTTATCTGATTTAACCAAATTTGGTAAAGGTAGCCGAGCCAAATCGCCACCTTGAAAATTTACTGTAGGCGCCAGTGCGCTCAGGTAGTAGAACGAAACGTTTGAGCATAAAAATGCCAAGACAATTTCTACGTCTTCGTCAGGAAAAATAGATGATCCAGACACATCGAATACAAATCCAGTTGACTTATGTCGGACTCCAAAATTTTTAAATCCAAAAAGCGAATAAACAATGCCTTCTCGAAAATAAAAATTAGTATTCCTTGTTGCGGACCTTATCTTTCCGCTTCCATCTTTAAAGTCTCGTATTCTTTCGCCATCATTCTCCCAATCCACTAAGCAGTCATTATTTCCATACCATTTTCTATAGTTTCCGCCTTTGTTGTATGGAAACCATTTTTTATGTGACTGCTGCGCAAAGCTCGCGTTTGATGCGTTTAGGCAGGCATCATTGAAATCGACTTCATGCCAAAGGCGAACAAATTTTGCATTCTCACCTGTGGCCAATCCCTGTTTTGGTGGACAAACATCACCAATTAATTTTAATTTTTTGAAGTTTGACAGTGCGGAGGGACCAAGCCAATAAGTTAGTGGAAAATCTGGTATCACTTTGAGGTCAGATATTGAGATTGATTTATGCGCTGCAGTGTCTTTTAATAGCTGCACTTTGTCTTCACAATTGGCTGTCTCATCAGCTTTTATGAATTTTGTTCTAAATTCAGGAGTGCTATTTTTCTTCAAAAAAATGAAATTCGTCGTGAGCACATTATTTACGCCGAGGTCAGGGAAGAGTCCTGGCCCAGTATGAAACATTTGCAACAAGCTTTCTTGGTCAAATAACTTGCTCCGTAACGCGGCGTATGAACTAAGGAACATCCAACTCTGCATGGTAATCATTGCGAGTAAGCCCCCAGACCGCGCAAATTCAATATTTCTCTCGATAAAAATGGCAAAGAGGTCAGATTTACTGTCTGGGAAATTGGTGATGGCGTAATTCTTCAACAACGGATTCATCCCCTGACCCATATACGGCGGATTCGCCACCACCGCATCAAACTGCATCCCCAATACCAGCGCTTGCTGCACCAAAGGCAGAACATCCTGCGCGGCGGCCTGGGCGTAGAGATCGCCCGCTTGAAGGGCTTGCTGCACTATTGATAGCAGATTGCGCAGATTGGACGAGGGCTGGTTGCCGATTTGTATCAAAGATCCAAAGGTTTTGGCGTGCTCGAAGGTGTCTATCAACCAGCGGAGCTGGGCCACTTCGACACGCTCAGCGCTACCGGCATTGATGGCCTGGGCGAGCTCGGCGGCATCCAGCCCTTTGCTCTCCTGCAAGGCCAGCACATTGAGCTTGGGCGGCTCGTTGAACAAACGCCGGTCATCAGCACGGGCTTTCATCAACAAGGCAAAGCCGGCCATCTGCGCGGCACGGTCGTCAATGTCCAGGCCGTAGAGGTTTTTCTCCAGAATCAGGCGCGGGATGGCGCGGGGTTGGTAGCCGCGCTCCAGGTAGATGGCCTTGAGCACGTCGTAGGCCACCACCAGGATGTGGCCGCTGCCGCAAGCAGGGTCGAGCACGGTGATGGACTCAGGGTTCAAGCTGCCACCGTCTTCATCCATGCGGGTCTGGATGAGGGCATCCATCTGCGCTTGCACTTCGGGCGTTTGCTCGGCGGGCTGGATGTAATACGGCCATTGGCTGGCCAGTGTGCTGGTCGGGTTGGCCATTAGCCACAGGCGGCCCACGCTGTTTTGCACCAGGTACTGCACGATCCAGTTGGGGGTGAAGAGCTGAGTCTTTGCAGGTATTTCGCTAGATTCAACGACCTTTCCTGCTTTGACTTTGTCATCTACACGCTTCTTCTCATCTGCGATATAAAACTGGTACAGCCAGCCGATGATTTCGACCTCGGCCCAGTCTTCTTCAGGGATGGCCTGCACCAGCTTGGCAATGACGGAGTCGGTGCGCAGCAGGTTGTCGGGCAGCAGCAACTCGGTGTCGTCGTCGATGCGCTCAAACAAGAACGGCATGGCCGCGCTCAAGGCATTGCACTGGGCGACCAGCAGCATGCGGTAGAGCTCGCCATCGCGGTTGCCGGCCAGCTTCATCTCAAGCACTTTGGCGGCATTCAGGCCGGGCAAGCCGGAATCTGCCCCCCCTTGGGCCAAGTCGGCGGCGTGGGTCAGGATGTCGGGCAGGTTGCCCTCTGCACTGCTGAGTGCCCGGTGGCCGTGGCCGAGGTAATCGTGCAACTCCATGTAGCGCAGGGCGGCAAAGCGGTTGAACCAGGTATAGGCCACGGCCTCGCAGGTGTGGGCAAAGCCTTCGCGCCGCATGCGGATGATGAGCTGTTCGCGCTGCGCAGCCACTTTGGCGGGCCAGGCTTGGCCGGCGATCAGGGTGACGTCGCCCTGAGTTTGGGCGGGGGCGACTTCTAGCTGGTCTGCCTTGTCACCTGCTTTGTCAGAGAGGCCCAGCAGGTTGGCGCGGGCCGTGACAGCGGCGATGAAGTCTTGCCGGGCCTGCGGGGCGTAGGACTTGAGTTTGGCTTTGTTCATGGAATTTTTCTGGCGACATGCGCCACGGCATGAATCGTCACGGTGCATTGGGCTTCGTCCTGGTCAAAATAGACGATGTAATTTTCGTGCGCGACCAGCTCATGGGCACCGTTGACCCGCGTACTGATGCGACGGGGAAAGTTGGGATCGGCAAGGTGGTCAACTTGCTCGTCAATCAAAAGCCACATGTCGATGGCGGCGCTGGCGTTGTCCAGTGCGATCCAGGCTTCAATGGCATCAAGGTCTTGGCGGTATTTCGAGCGACGAATCACGCGGTAAGCGGTGCAAATCATTGTGGCTGCAAAGCTTTTTGTTGGGCCAGTTTCTCGGCGCGGATGGCTTGCCATTCGTCGGCTGGAATGGGAGGCAGTGTGCTGTCGCGGCTGGCCTGCACCTTGGCGCGCACCCAGCGGTCGTATTCGGCGGCATGGGTCAATGCCTGGGCACGGTCGGGGCGGCTGCGTTTGTGCGCGGAGGCTTGATCGGGTTGCCAACGTTCCAAGCCTTCGAGCACGATGCGGCGCACGCCCAGCTTGTGCAGCAGCTTCAAGGCGCTGTCCGTCGTGCCAAACAGCCGTGGCTGCGTGCCACGCGCTTGCACCAGCGAAGCCTCGCCGGTGAGGGTGACAAACTTCACGGAAAACTGTGAGCCCACGGGTTCAAGCGCCACCGATTGAACCGCCCCATGGGCAAAGGCGGCCTGAAATTGAATTTGGGTGAGGGTTTGCATAGTAGTTTTAGGTGATTTAATAACGTTACTTATGCGTAGTTTATACGTTATTTAGTCGCTATTGAATGCGAGCGATGTGTCCGGCACGAATGGCGGCGATCAACTCGGCTTTGAGCTTGGCGACGTAGGCATCCACATCAGCCTCGGTTTCCAGGTAAGTCTTGCTGGAGAGATCAGCAGCGCGAATGACCTTGGTGGTTTTGGCGACCGGCGTTGGCACGTTGGGCTGGCCGGTTTGCAGGGGCTTGGTGGTATCGCCCGGTTCAGCCACATGGAATGCTGGCTTGGCCGCGACGGCAGCCGCAGTTTCGATAATGGCAATAGCATCATCCATGGCATCGCCGCCTTGACCTTGCAGGTACAGGATTTGGGCGATGCTGGTTTGGCTGGCGATGCGGGTTTTGAGGTCTTGCAGGGGGTGCAGGGCTTTGTTGCTGAGCTCCGGTGTGGCAGCAATCGTGTTGAGCTTGGACTGGATTTCAGCGATTTTGTCGTCGATGGACAGCAAGGCCTTCTCACGGCGGGATTGGGCCAGTTGCTCGTTCACGGCGGTGACTGCTGCGACCAAGGGCTCAATACGGTTGACCTGACCGTAGGGCTTGGGGTTGTCGCGGATCTGGGTGAGTTCAGTCAACGCTGCGGCGGCTTGCGGCACCTTGTTGAGCGCCTCGCGGTTGTCGGCAAACTGGCCCAGCGCTGCCAGCAGCTTTCGCCAGGCATCGATTTGTGTTTTGTAGAAGTTGACCAGGTCGTGGATGTCTTCTGCGGTGTCCAGCCAGTCATCCTTGGCGGCCAAAAGACTCTCGATGAAGGCAAAGCTGTCACGGGTGGCCAATTGCTGTGCGATGCGGGTCAGCGCCTCGTCAATGTCTGCCTTGCCGGGATGGTGCGGTGTGCTGGCGGTGAGGACAAAGCCTTTCAGGTCTGACTGCCATTCCTGCAAGCGAGCGCGGAAGTCTGCGACCAGACTGTCTTCTTCCTCCCGACCCAGTTTTTGAAACAGGTCTTTGTACAGCTCGCGGGCGCGCTTGAGGCTGCTGGCGTCGGCAACCTTGCGCTTGAGGATGGACACCTGCTTGAAGCGGGCGGATTTGGTTAATGGCTCGATGGCAGACGCTGGGTCGAGGTCTGAGCCTTCAAGCATGAGCTTGATTTCACCGGCCATGAACAAGCGGGCAATTAAGAGCACGGTTTCCCACTCGGGCTTCCAACCCCAGGGGATGCCGGTAAAGCGGTCCACCACGTCGGACAAGAGCACGCGGGTCTGGCTGGCGGACAGGTGCAGGAAGTCGCGTATTTCCTTAACCGCGAGTGCGTTGCCTTCATCCCCTTCCAGAGCCAGCTCGGGGCGGCTTAGGTGGTCGGCGCTCAGCACTGCCTTGATTTCTGCCTGTGGGTCTGCCTGACGGACTTTGAGGTACGGCAGCTTGCTGTAGGTGTTGGTGATGAGGTAGTTGAGCAGGTCCTCCAGCACCTTGTCAGGGCCAGTGGACTTGATGGCAACGGATTGGCCCAATACAAAGAAGTCACCTTCAGCAATCAGGGTGGTGAGTTGGTGCACCAGCCGCTGGCGGCGCTCGCGGTTTTCGCCCTTGCGGTTGTTCAGGATGTCTTTGAGGGATGGCGTGGCGTGGTCGGCCTTGGGGCTGACGATGTATTTTTCAATTTGCAGGTACAAGTTCAGCTCAATGTCCAGGCGGTCACCCTCTGCCAGGCGCACGATGGCGCGGCCATTGCCTTCGGCGCTGCGCAGGATGCACTTTGCAGCCTGCAGTTTTTCATAGTCGTCACCCAAAGGGGTCAGCACTTCAAATCTGAGGGCCTGGTTGGCTGGCCGCCAGGGGGCGCCGTCGAGAAGGCGGTTGAATTCGTAATCTGCCTTGGTATCACGGTGGCGAACTTTGGTTTGGTTACTCAGGATTTCGTCAAAGACCAACTCAGCCAGCAAACGGGATTTTTCTGCAGCGGAGACTTCGACGTGGCCGATTTCACGGGCGACATCTCGCTCTTCATTGGTCAGGAAGAACCACAGGTCGCCATTGCGGCTGACAAGGCGTTGCTGCTCCAGACGGGCCAAGCTCTCCTGAATCTTGCGCTTGAGGGCCAGCTTATCGGCATCGATTTGGTCAACGCACAGGGTGGCCAGGTTGTCCACATTGGGCTTGATGATGTCCGGGATGTAGCGAATGAGGAACATCGCCTGCAGCAGCTTGGCATCGAAGGGTTGCAGTGCGGGGTTGAGCGGGGCCTCATCGATAGACCGCTTGGCCACACCGTCGATGAAGCTCTCAATCGACGGGTAAAAATCGTAGAGCGGGACCAGTATGTCGGTGCCCTTGTTCGCGTTATGGACGGCTGCGGACTGAAAGGCATCGAGCAAGGAGCGCTCGCCTTTGGACAGATGCTTGCCAGTGGCGCCGACTTTGCGGATGGTCTCAAAAATCTTTTGCAGCAGGGTGAACTGGTAGTGAGCAAACGGATAAAAATCCACAAATTCGCTTGCGTCTTTGTACCCGCGCAAGCTGACCGAGTTACCTACAAATCCCAACTGATTGTTGATGACATCACCCTTGCCCGCGTAAGCGTCTCGCAGCAAGACATGAGCCTCTTCGGTCTTGGCCAGCAGGCGCTCGCCGATCACTTCGTGGATGTTGCTGCTGGCCAGTGACAAGCGGGTGTGGAAGCGGCCCTGAATCTTGGAAAAATCTTGCATCTTGGCCAAGTTGGTCTCGCCGATGGCTGCGTCGATGTCTTCTTGGCTGGTAACGATGACCCAGGCCCGGCCCTTGCATTGCGTGCCCAGTTGCTCCGTTATGGTCTGCAGGCTGAGCATGAGCTGGGAGTTGGCACCGATGAACTGGCCGACCTCATCAACCAGAAAAATGACTTTGTGGTTGGCAGACTTGGTGGAAAGGTAGTCGTTGACGATTTTGGCGAAACCTTCGATGTTTTCGCGGAAAGTGGCGCGGGCGCTGTCGAACCAAGTGCCAGCGGACTGCGGGCTCATCTTGAGCGACTGGGCCAACGCGACCACGATGTCATCGCGCAAGAAATCGACCGCATCGCGTTCCTTCTCCCAAGTGCTGCCGTTCGATGCGGCAAAGGCGGTCTTGAAAACCTCGAACACGCCCTTGGCCACCAAGTGCCGCTCCATGTCGGCAATGTGCGGCGCATCACCGGAGTAGCCGAGCTTCTCATTGAACACGCGCAGGAACACTTGCAGGATGGCGTCGCGGTCGGACTTGCTGTCGGCCTTGGCGTCGATGTTGAACAAGATCACATCGGCAGTGCCTTGGGTTGCCCGCTGAATGTCGGCCAATAGCATGGCGTCTTTGATCTTTTGGTGGTCAAAGAATTGATTGGCCCGGCGCGCATCCCCGGTTTGGGGGTTGTGCGCCTCCAGATTCTCCAGCAAGTACGACAAGATTTTGATGAAGTGGGACTTGCCAGAACCAAAGAAGCCAGACACCCAGACACCCATGCGGTCAGTAATGGCAGCGTCCTGGGGGCGGTCGATGGCGGCGAGGTAGGCGTCGAAGAAACGACGCAGATGGTCGCTGATTTCCTTGGTGACGACGTACTCTTCCAGTTCCTGCCAGACGCTGGCAGCATCCATCTGGTCGGCTTTAATGACGCCGTTGATGGGTCGGTCGATGGGCTTGAGAAACAGTTCTTTGATTTTCATTTTTGTTTGTCCCGTGAATCAATGATGTGAATTGCTATTCAGCTCTCAACTGGTTTCTGGCACCAAGCGGAAGGCTCGGTAATAGTGGTCTTCGGCCAGTGTGTTGAATAAGCGCAGTGAATGCCCGTCGTACTTGCCCGGAAAGAACATCAACAGCGGCGTGTTGCCCATGATGGGGTGCAGGGCCGACAGCAAAGTGTGGGTGCGCAACATCGGGTACACAGAACCCACGCCCGTCAGGATCAACAGATCGAGATTTTCTATATCAAACTGGGCCGCAATTTTTTGCGCGAGCTTGTCTTCTTTCAGGACGGAGCGCAGAGCGGCCAAGGCGCTGTCATCACCCTTGGTTTTCTGCATCTCCATGGCTTTGTCCAGAAGGTTTCGCTCTTCCAGAAGCTCAGTGACCAACTTCAGCAAATCAACCGTAGCAGCGCGGATGGTCGGCATTTGCTTGCCCAGTGCCGGGAGCACGGTGCCGGTCAGGAACTCGCGCACGTCCATTTCACGGTCGGGTGGGTAGTCAAAGATCCAGAAACCAATTTCATTGCCCAGGCCCTTGCTGTCAAGGAAGTCACTCGATGTGATGCGAGGCAGGATCTGGTTCAAGCGTTCGTCAAAGGTCAGAGTCGTCATTTGGCTCGCTCCAGGCAGTCGAGGACATAGGTTTCTTGGCGATCCAGCAGGTAGCGCCGCACATCGGGGTGCAGGGAGCGCGGCGACAGCTTCATGGAACGGGCGTTTTCAAGGTACTTGGCCTCAACCAGGATGCGGACGATCACCTGAAACAGCTTGGCCCGCGTGGAGCCCGACCAAGACGCCACAGCAGCATCATGGTGGGCACACTCGGCCAGGAAATGCTCCCAGTCGGTCGTGACCAGCACCGGCTCCAGCTTGCGTTGACGCTGAGCGTACACCTTGCGCATGAAATCGCCCAGGAGCTGGCTGTGTTTGACAGCGGCAGCCAGCAGCAGTTGGGTGGCCACCTCACTCTCTCGCTCGGTGATGGTCTTCCAGGCCGTGGCGTCAAGCATGTCCAGACGCCGACGGATGAGCCTGGCCTGACGCCGGGCGGTGGCGGGCGTTTTCTTCTGCAGAATGTTGTCAACCTCGATAGCGTGCACCCAGGCCGCGTCGTCCGGCGCAGTGAGCAACAAGGCCGCGACGCGCTTGCTCTCCAGCGGCATGAGCGAGCCGGCGGAGATTTCTGCGTTGTAGGCGATGTTTTTCATAAAGGATGGATTTTGACCGGGAACGGCATCGACGAAACTTTGACTGCTGGATGGAAGTTCATGTGGAACGCTCACAGGACATCAACTGACCCCTATCTCAAACAATCCCAGAAGGTGAACTTGACATCTCCATCAGAAGCAATGTCGTAGAAAATCTGTGCTCCACCGGATGACCCCCAGTCACCTGAAATACTTAGAAGACACTTTTGGTCAGCCTCAGCTGCCCAGTATTGGATGGCGCGAAACGTGCCGCAAAACTTTCCAATCATTTCGCCATTACTTTGCAGTTCGTCATCTTCATCAGTAAGGCGTTCGAACTTGTTTATTGCCTGCAGCAACGCCTTGGACATACTTTCAGACAGATCATCCTTAAACATTTCAAGGTGTGACGTTTGACATCGCAGGCCATGCGAAATGACGCCAGTGACGCGCTTGACATCGCCACCCTTCAGATAAGTCTCCCACGCAAAGGGTAACGGAAACGTGTCGAATTTTTCACCTGTGACAAGGTCGAATTTTGTGACGTGTTTGGCATTGACCTTTGATCTAGGTATGACGCGAATGTGGCCTTTGAATTTCGTGCGGTCGTACCACAACTGAAGCAAGCCATCTCCCAATGGTTGTTCGATCAATTCGGACACATCGCGCAGGTCGATCTGAACTATCGGGGTCATCTTTTTGGTTCGTGAGCTTGTGGGAATAGGAAAATCAATCGACGTAAAGAATGGTCCCGCCAGCATGGTCGATGTCCTGTCGATTTCCTTTTGATCTACATCTATTGTTGTTAGATCCAGTGACTCGGCAGCCAACTCTACCGTCCGAAGTAGTTGGTACTCATCAGTCTCTTTAGTCAGGCTGGAATCTGGAAATTCGTTCTTTATTTTTCCAATAACTGTCATCTGTAAAGCAGCAGCTTGATCGATCTGCTTCAAAACGCCCGCCGAACGTGACATTGCCAGACTGAGCCTGGCCTGGCTTGTCGATTGATTGCTATCTTTGATTGCCATATGTAGTTCCGTTCTGTGGTGGTGATCGACCCGCGCCCACGTTGGACGTCAATTGCTCAAGCGGTAAGTTGCATAAGCCGCTCTTCCGAAATGACCTCTACCCCGAGCTTTCTCGCCTTCTCTGCTTTGCTGCTGTTCGATGCGGGGTCGGCCAATACCAGGTAGTTCAGCTGCTTGGTCACCTCGTCGACCAAGGCGTAGCCGGCCGCCTTCAACGGCTCTTCATAATCTGACTTCTTCTTGCCGCTGGGCAACTTGCCGCTGATGCAGACTGTCATGGTGATGCCGGCTTCGACCACGAGCTGGTCTCGCACCACCGGAATAACCGTGACTCCGGCCGCCAGCATCTTATCGATGACCTGTGCCATCTCGTCAATGCCGTCTTGAATTCGGTTGGCGATGTTGGGTGCACCTGCCTTCTCTGCCAGCGCGGCATCGCGCAAGCGCCCCGAACGCCAGTCCCCCAGGGTATCGAGATCACCTTCTGCGCCGCGAATCATGAGTTCCACCCGCCGCTTGCCTAGGTGCTCAATACCGAGCGACCCGATGAACCGGCTCAGAGTCAAGGTGCGTGTGCCATTGATCGCATCCAGAATGTTGCCGGCGCGCTTGGCGCCGAGCGTGAGTTCTCGCTCGGCATGGGTTGTCAGAGCGGCAAGTGCTGAGACACGATTGCGCAGCAGGTATAGGTCCCCGGCGTCTTCAATTGCCATCTGGTCCATCATGGCTTCCAGCACTACGTCACCAATGCCCAAAATGTCGAGGCTGGCGATCCAGCGTCGCACTTTGCCTATGGACTTATTCTGGCAGGCCGCGTTTCTGCACTCGATGATCACACCCTCGTCGCCTCCGGTGATGATCCTGCGCCCGACCTCCCCTCCGCAAAAAGGGCATGCCGTGGGCACAGGGATGGGTATGCGGCTGGTTGGGCGATGGGTCACGCGAATGATCTTGGGAATGATGTCGTTGGCCTTGACCACCCACACCGAGTCGCCAATGGCTACATCCAGACGCGCAATTTCGTCGTAGTTGACAAGCGACGCATTGCTGACCGTGGTGCCGCCAATCTCTACTGGTCGAAGCTGGGCTGTTGGGTACAAGCCCCCCGTGTGACCGCCGCTGACCACCACGCCTTCAAGCACTGTCTCGACCCCAGAGGAATCGAACTTCCAGGCGACTTGCCCTTTGGGGCGACCGGCGGTAACGCCCATCGCCAGCTGCTTGGCGATGTCGTCGATTTTCAGCACTACGCCGTCAATCCAGATTGGCAGGGAGTCACGCGTCCTAGCGATCGTTTGGAAAAACTCAACCGCCTTGTCAACGCTCCGGCAATGCGCATGCGAGATCACGTTAAAGCCCAAGGACTTTAGACGCGCCGACTTCTCGGTCTCAGTGCGGAACTCGACCGCCCGCCCCTCACGCGTCTCGTCAAGATCAAACGCGAAGATTGTCAGGCAGTCCGACTGGTGCCCGTTCTTGCGGCGCATGATGCCGGTGCCGGCGTTGCGGGGGTTCGTGCTGCGTGCGGGGTCGATCTTGGTCCAGTCTTCAATCGTCAGGATCACTTCAAAGCGCACGGAGCCGCTGAAGCTATCGCCGTCTGAGCCCACCCAGGCCGGCAAGCCCTTGAAGTGCAAGGCATTGGCCGTGATGTCCTCACCCACCGTACCGTCGCCTCGGGTAATAACTTGCACCAACCGGCCGTCGGTATAGTACGCGGCGGCGCTGGCTCCATCACCCTTGATGCTGGCATGCAAGGCTTCAACTTCATTCTTTGCACACCAGGTGCGGAATTCGACCTCCGAATTCACCTTGCTCTGACTGCCCATCGGCATTGCATGACGCGCCTTGGTCAGTATCGATTCCGCCGCTACCGGTGCGCCCACCAGTGCCAGCACTGGATCATCGGGGGACAGCAGGCGCAATTCATCTTCAAGCGCGTCATACTCGGCGTCGCTCATGATGGCTTCGCCGCGATGGTAGTAAGCGTGCTTGGCCTGGAGTATCAGGTTGCGCAAGTAGGTAATTCTCGATGTCACTTGAATGGGTCCCTTTCCCAAATAGCGTTGGTCACGCCCACGCCGAATGCACGGGCACCGACACGCTGTTGCTGTGGCTCAGCTCAGGTTCACGCAAGCAGGGTTTTCCTGAATAGCGCTTCCGTAGACGTGTGCAGTGACAAAAAGTACGCATCATGGCCACAGCCCTCCAACTTTCCAGCAATCAGACTGCGACATCTCAACCACGCAGTCCAACCAGACGCATCGACTACCAAGGGCACCGTCTCATTCATGACGATTTCAGAGCATTGATCGCGTTAACTTAACAACGGAACAAGTTCCTCATTCCCATTCTTGATGGCAACATCCTTGGCAGTTTCTCCCTCATCGTCCTTCAGGCTAAGGTCCGCACCGAACTTCAGCAGAATCTTCACTGCGTCAGCATGTCCTTCTGTTGCGGCCATCATCAGCGGAGTGATTCCAATATTGGTCTTTACGTCAACATGTTGAGGTCTGCGTTCCAAAAGTTCCTGTAGGGCCGTCACGTAGTTGCTGCCGGCCGCCAAATGGATCGGCATAGCCCCCGACTCGTGTCGAAGCGAAGAGTCGGCTCCAGCTTTGAGCAAGGTCACAGCGCATCGATCATCAGCGGGCTTACCAGCGTCCGGCGCCAGAAGGGACATAAATAGAGCGGTTTGCCCTTCACCAATGTTTTGGTTGATGTCTACACCAGCAGCCAGCATGGTCTGAACTAGATGAAGCCGCTGACCCATGGCTGCCAAAACGAATGGCGATGGATCACCAATAATGCTTGGATTGGCCCCGTTACTCAGCAAGTAGTCGAGACACTGCTCAGCGTTACGACGGAACATCCTGCTGTTCGATTTATCCTGCGAGCCCGCCAATAAGATTGCAAGCGCTGTCTGGCCCTGGGCGCTTATGTAGTTGACATCAACGCCAGCATGTACCAAGTCCTTCAATCTCTTCGCGTCAGCCTGAATTGCCGCAGCAAGGAACGCTTTCCCTTCTTCCGATTCGGGCTGCTCGTCGACAGTCACTCCAGCGCTTTGTTGGGTCGCAGACTCACTGGCTCCGTGCTTCTTCAGCAGCTTGATGAGATCCTCGTCATCGTTCTCGATGGCTTCGGCTAAGTGTGAGGTCCCGTCGTGAAGTACGTTGGGGTTTGCGCCAGCCTTGAGCAGTATCTTGATAAGTTCGAGGGAGGACTCTTCATCACCATCCTCTTCATCGTCCCCGCCATTAAGCATCCGCCGCAGATCTTTAAGCGCATCCAATGCTTTGCCATCGCTTCGAACGCCAATAGCCTGCAATAGTGGAGTTCTGCCACGAGCGCCCGTCGCATTGACATCAGCGCCAGCTTTCAATAGAGCTTTGCAGATAGCAACGTGACCCTTGCCAGCGGCGTTGCTCAATGCAGTCCAGTCTTCATCGTCTTTGACGTCTGGCGATGCGCCCGCCTTGAGCAGTAACGTCACGATTTCATCGTGTCCTTCATTGGATGCGCGCTTCAGGGCAGTCCAACCATCGCCATCTTGCTTGTCAATTGCAACATTCCGCTTGATCAGCGCTTTGACGATTGCGGACATGCCGTTTGTTGAAGCCAAAATCAGCGGCGTTGTGGAGGTTGAAATTGCAATCTTGCTCTCGGCATTTGGATCTGGATTTGCCCCGACTTTGAGCAAGAGTTCCGCTACATTTTCACTTGATCCGTTTACGAGAGACCACATCAATGGCGTGTACCCGGAGTCGGAAACGATGTCCAGGTCCGCTCCCAATTTCAACAGCAGAGTGCACATCGGGAAGTTGCCCCTCGCCGCAGAGACCGTAAGGGCAGTCTGGTTACCTGACTTACCCTGACTGGATCCGATTTCGTAAGCTGCGTTCACATCTGCGCCATTTTTAGCGAGCGTTTTCACGACGTCATCGTGTCCCAGGAAGCAGGCGATCAGAAATGCAGCGAATGTGTCTTCCCGCCTTTGGTTAACGTCGATGCCGTGTTTGATCAACTCCGTGACGATATCGTTATGGCCATTTTCGGCGGCTGCCATTAGAAGGGTGGTGCCGTCTGGCAACGTCTGGTGGATATCGGAACCGCTCTTAATCAGCTTCCTCAGCGTAGGGATATCTCCTTCCGTCGCTGCCTCAAACAGTGGCGGAGGAAGGTCTTCTTTTTTTGGTTGATTTGCGAAAATCTCACCCATTCGGAAGAGTTTATTTAACTCATCAGCAGGGACAGAATTTTCGCCCTCCGACCTTATCAAGTTGATTCGACCAGAGAAAAATTCATAGTGACCATCGTGTAGCTTGTCACGAATATGGGGGGTATTAATTAATTGCTCAAGCTGATCAAGTTTCGAGCTGGTCTCATCACTGATTTTGACCGAACCTTCGTCTGTCACTTCTTCTGAAGGCGGCTCCTCGACCTCATCTTCTTCGGTGACCAAGTCATCGGATGTGTCCGATTCGTCATACGTAAGGTTCTCCTTGAAGGGATGGGAATACCGGCCCATCAGCTTATCGCCCAAATCAATCGTCTTGCGAGATTCACCGCCATCACTTGGTGAATTGAACCCGTAAACGTCGTGCATGGCATCTTCAGCGCCAAACTCCAAGAGCGTCTTCAAGACCTTCTCTTGATTCGCCAATTTGGCTAAATTTGAAGCTGACCGACCCTCTGTGTTCTTGTGTTCCAGGTCGCCACCAAGGTGGTACAGGCTTCGGACAACACCCACATGGCCATTCTGAGCGGCCAGCATCAGTGGCGTGTTGCCCAGATCATTAGTGCTATTCACGGAAACGCCTTGATCCCGGAGATTCAAGATGGATCCAAGCGCTCCTTCCTGTGCAGCTCGGGACATGGCCTCCTTGGGATGCAATGTTCCGTAATCCTTGGTCTCGGCATTGGCCTTACGCAGAAGGGCAATCACCGATTCGAGAGCCTTCTCAATCGCCAGTGAAAGAGCTGTCTCGCCATCCGCATCGTGGGCATCGCAATCGTCCCCGCGCGCGATGTATCTGGCGACGAGTATTGGATGGTTGCTGAGTGAGGCCAGAATCAATGGCGTGTATCCAAGATCGTTTTTACTGGCCAAATCAACACCATGATTCAATAGGTAATCGAGAACCTCGGAGTCCTTGTTCCGAGCGGCGACAAATGCCGCTCGTGCCCCGAACTCAGCCAGGTTTGAACTTCCCCGGGCATCGATCTCTTGCAGCAATTCAAGACTGCCAAACTCGGCCACTGCCAATGGCAGAGTGTCGTAGTTTCCGAAGTTTGGCAGGGATCCTTTGCGCAGCAACTGAATCGCGATGCGCATCTTTTTGGTGTCGAGCGCAAAACCAAAAGCCCCGAGTTGACCGTCTGGCATAGTCGCGTTCACATCTGCCCCAGCGTCAATCAGAATATCTATTACTTTGCCATGGCCGTTAACGGTTGCAGTGATCAGTGCGGTCAGCCCGTTTGGCAGAGCAATGTTGGGGTCGGCTCTGTTGGCTAGGAGTGCCTTCACAGCATCTGTATCGCCAAGGCTGGTGGAAATCAGCAAGGCTGTTGATCCATCCGCCCGTTGCACATTCGGATTCGCACCGGCATCCAACAGCGCCTGAACAACCGCCACGTTTCCCTTGCGCATTGCTGCAGCAATGATGGGATGAACCTCCGGCACCCCAGCTTCAGCGATAACATCAGGCTTGCTGCCGCTGGCGAGTAAAGACTTCAGGCCAGCAAGATCACCAATTACAGCCATTACCGGAAGGCGAATTGCGCCAGATAGCTTGCTGAACTGGCGAGCTTCTGCGACCTTTTGAATCTCGGCCACATCTGACTGTTGCCATGCTTCTGTCAACTTGCGCATCAGTTCCTCGGTCTCTCTCTCCATTTTTGCTGAGGCACGTTGACGCTTGATAGATGCGGCCAACAACTTGGCCGCTGATTCATGCCCCGCATGCTTTGCAATATCCACCGGCGATAGAAGCCCGTCCACTATGACGGCAGCATCGACACCCTTTTCAAGTAGGAGGCTGATCATCTCGTCAAAGCCACGCATGGCTGCCACGTAAAGCGGATACAGGGGTGTGCCGTCGGTGCGAACAATGACGTTGGGGTCAGCGCCGTTATCCAGCAGAACCTTCGTCGTTTCAATGTGGTTCTCCAGCACTGCGTGCATGAGCGGCGTGCCGCCTTCGATGTCTCTCACATTCACCTCAGCGCCCAACCCGATAAGAGCGGCTGCCACACTGGCATTGCCAGCGACTCCACAGTGGTGCAACGGGGTCCTTTTCTCATGGTTCAGTGCATTTAATTCGCCGCCCGAATTGCGCAGTAGCTCGATAGTCTTTTTGTTCCCCCCGATGGCCGCTGAATGCATGGGCGTTGACCCATCGTGTAGCTGCTTCGTAACGGACGCACCGTTGCGCAAGAGACTTTCTACGCAGCCATTCGCGCCGGTTGCACATGCAATGTGAAGCGGCGTGGCCCCGGCGTTGTCACCTTTTGAAGGTCCGAGATCAACTTTGGCACCAGCGTCCAACAGCAGATTGACCATCGTGAGCGCTGAATCGCCCTTTGAAACAGCCAGGTAGAGGGGTGAATGGCCGTTCT
>Ga0335396_10001932_pt1 | contig 26019 bp, 34 predicted proteins | sample FRY02_FD_205743 | JGI IMG/M metagenome (GOLD analysis project Ga0335396, IMG submission 205743) | Freshwater microbial communities from Lake Fryxell liftoff mats and glacier meltwater in Antarctica - FRY-02 (spades assembly) (version 2) | ecosystem: Environmental > Aquatic > Freshwater > Ice >... | reverse complement strand
GATGTTCATGGTATGATTGTGAAAAATACCCACATAGGGTTGTCTTCTATGGTAGAATTTAACAAATGGAGGAAAATCAATGTCAAGTGATAAATTTAAAAAATTAAGTCAAAAAGAACTGAATATAGTGTCGAGTATATATTTAAACTTTAGTACCAATTTCATCGAATATATTAAAGAACTAGATCCCGAAATGTATAAAAGAGCAGTAGATTATGCGTCGACCGTTGATCCACTAAAAGAATTAAAGAAGGATTAATATGAAAAGAATACCAGTACTCGACTTAGGATTCGTAGAATATGTCTCTCACATGGGCAATGATGCGACAGTTTGTAATGCCGCGCGAATAAGTTTCAACAAAGAAACAACTCTAGATGTTACACTACAGGCGAATGGTAGTGAACCACAACCAACCCTTTCCGAAAAAGATTATAAACTAGTAAAGTATCTTGCAAAACATGGTCATTGGACTCCATTTGCACATCCACAAATAACTTTGAGAATTAAAGCCCCTATTTCCATCAGAACACAATGCTTCAAGCACAAACAAGGATTTGTCGAAAATGAAATTTCACGAAGGTATGTCACTATAGTCCCTGAGTTTTATTCCCCAAACTGGAGAACTTCTCCAACACAAGGTGCCAAACAAGGAAGTGAAACATTTATGAAAGAAGGTACAGAAAAAGAATTATGCAAGGAGAAGTATAATAGAGCTGCGCAAAAGTGCCTTTCTATATATGACGAACTAGTTAACAGTGGAATTGCACCAGAACAAGCGCGATTTATATTACCACAAGGGACATATACCGAGTGGTGGTGGACTGGATCATTAGCAGCATATGCTCGTTTTTATAAACAAAGAGTAGATCCACACGCACAATGGGAAATTAGAGAATATGCTCAGGCCGTTTCGAAAATAATAGAAGAGCTTTTTCCCGAATCTTGGTACTGTTTGACCGAATCTGAAGTACTCTGATATAAATATCGTATCCCATATTATGAAAAAAGAAATTATACTACCGTCGCTTTATCAGCAATTTATTCATATTTCTCGATACTCTCGTTGGTTAGAATCTGAAAAATGTAGAGAAACTTGGGAAGAGACTGTGGCACGGTATTTTGATTTCTTTGAGAAACATCTAAAAGACAAACACGACTTTATTCTTTCGAAACAATTGAGAAATGAATTAGAAAGTGCAATTCTTAATTTAGAAATACTACCTTCTATGCGAGCGTTAATGACTGCTGGAGAAGCTTTGGAGAGGGACAATGTGGCTGGATATAATTGTAGTTATATTACAGTTGGTAGAGTTAGAGCGTTTGACGAAATATTATACACCCTCATGTGCGGTACTGGCGTGGGGTTTAGTGTGGAGAGACAATATGTTGAAAAATTACCTACAATCACTGAAAGCTTCTCTAATACAGAAACTGAGATTATGGTGGAAGACAATAAGGCTGGATGGGCTAGAGCTTTCAAAGAACTCATCTCGTTACTTATTGCTGGTCAAATACCGAAATGGAACCTTAAAAAGATACGACCTGCGGGAGCAAGACTTAAAACTTTCGGTGGTAGAGCATCTGGCCCACAACCCCTCGATGATTTGTTCAAGTTCACCGTTGCAACCTTCAAAAGAGCGGCTGGTAGGAAACTTACGAGTATCGAGTGCCACGATATCGTATGTAAAACTGGTGAAATTGTCGTAACAGGAGGAGTTAGAAGAAGTGCACTAATATCCCTCTCAAATCTCACAGATGAAAAACTGCGTGATGCTAAAACAGGACAATGGTGGGTAGAAAATCCACAGAGAGCTCTTGCGAACAATTCAGTAGCATATAAAGAAAAACCAGATATCGGTGTGTTTATGGATGAATGGGTTTCTCTTTATAAATCAAAATGTGGAGAACGAGGAATATTTAACAGAGATGCGTGTAAGAAAACAGTTGCGAAACTAGGTGATCGAAGAGATGCTAATTATGAATTTGGCACGAACCCATGTTGTTTAGATGGTAATACTTTAATACAGACAAATTTGGGAAAAGTATCAATATCTGATATTGTCAAGAATATAAATGATTATCTTATTCTAACTTATAATCTAGAAACAGAAAAACTAGAATATCAAGAGATTATTTCTGGTGGTATGACAAGACCAAATGCTGAAATAATACAGTTGCAATTTGTAACAGAAACATCGGAAGTTATAACGATTGACTTGACCCCCGATCATAGAGTTTGGACAGAAACTAGGGGATATATTGAGGCGAAAGACTTATTAAAAACAGATAACATCTTACTAATAACGGAACAATCGTGTTTGTATGTGCTTTATGGAATAGAAATCGTCAAAGTTGACGATAGAAGAGACACATACGATATTCAAACAGTCAATCAGAATTTTTTCGCTAATGGGATTTTAGTCCATAATTCAGAAATTATTCTACGAGACAGAGAGTTTTGCAATCTAACAGAAGTTGTTGTTCGTGATACAGATACTCCTGAATCGCTAAAAAGAAAAATCAGACTTGCTACTATTCTCGGGACATGGCAGGCATCACTTTTGCATTTTCCTTATCTTTCATCTGAATTTAAAAAGAACTGTCAAGAAGAAGCACTATTGGGGGTTTCTTTGACTGGGATTTTTGATAATGAATTTATGCGAACTAATAACAAAGAACTAGAGAATACTTTAACCGAATTCAAACAAACTACTATTGATGTAAACAAAGAGTGGGCGAAGAAACTTGGTATTAATCAGTCTGCAGCTATAACTTGTATAAAACCTTCAGGCACAGCCTCACAGTTGGCTGATTGTGCATCTGGTATTCATCCTAGGCATAGTGCATACTATATCAGAACAGTAAGAGCAGACAGAAAAGACCCATTATGTCAAATGATGATGGATATGAAGTTCCCATATGAACCCTGTGTGAATAAACCAGATTCTACTATGGTTTTCTCATTTCCTATAGTGTCGCCTAATTCTTTCACCAGAAATGACCTTACTGCAATCGAGCATCTTACTATTTGGTTGACTTATCAACGATTTTGGTGCGAACACAAACCATCCATTACCGTTACGGTAAAAGAGTCCGAATGGATGGAAGTAGGTGCTTGGGTATATAAGCATTTCGATGAAATAAGTGGTATTTCGTTCTTGCCACACTCAGATCACTCCTATCGCCAAGCTCCTTACCAAGAGTGTTCTGTAGAGGAGTGTAGTGCGTTGGCATCGACGCTACCGACCTCTGTAGAGTGGATTAAAGAGTTAATGGTATATGAAAAAGAGGACTGTACAGTTGGAGCTCAGACATTTGCCTGCTCTGGGGATAAATGTGAATTGGTTGACTTAACTTGACTTATATATAGTGTATGAGCCAACTATACAAAAAAGGACAATTATATTTAACAGGTACTACATCAGGGTTAACACTAGGTACTATACCAAATCATAAAGCAGTACTATTTAATGCTGTAGCGGATTTAACGGTAACTGGTAAAATGTTCTTGGGTGGTGGAACAGGGGATTCTGGGAACACATTAGAAACTGCCGGATTTACTTTCAGTGCAACTGCTAAAACTAGTATAATACACCCTATACGATATAGTAGCATAAGTGAAATAACAGGAACTGGTAATAGTATCGTATTATTAAATTGATATTTTTGTTAGTTTAAAATATAATTTATTATAGATATTCAAGGGCACTCATATGTTCAGAGTCCTTAAATATTGTTCTATTCTGCTTTTGCTTCTTTTGGTCTGTTGTTCTACTTTGGTAGAAACATCAAAACACCAAGATGCACCAATACAAACAACTCGTCGTGGTTTTGACAATACCACAATAGAAAACGACAGGTATCCGTGTGTTGTTGCTTTGCATAACATTACTTCTTTTGTTGGGAGTGGTGTTTTAATAGATCCCAGTTTTATTCTTACTGCCGGACATTGTATAGATTCTAAGGATATAGTAGAAGTTAGAACTTTTGATGGTAGATCTCATCCTGTCAAGAAACTTATACATCATCCATATTATTCTATAATGGGGTTTGTGTTAAACGATATTGGTATAGTTGAATTAGTAACACCTATTACTAATATAACAATATACAAACTTCACCCAGATCTTTTAACTATACATAAATTTCAAGATCTAGATGTATGTGGTTATGGTGGTTCTTGGAAGAAACAGAGTCAATTAGGAAAATTTAGATTCTATGGTATTTTAATACAGGAAACCAACGAGTTCAAGATACTCCCAGTAGATGGAAGTATATGGTTTGGAGATTCTGGTGGTGGGGTATTTACCATTTATAGGTATGAAATTTATTTGACTGGAATCATGCGAAGTTTCTCTGTTTACTCATCAGATAAGGGTCCAGTAATCATTGAAAATTCTTGCATTCGAGTGGATCGTTATAGAGATTGGATTGGTAGTGTTGTGAAATCTATAAATACTGTAGAATGATAATAGCAGGCATCGATTACAGTTTAAACGGCCCCGCAATTTGTGTTATGGATACTAGTTATTCTTTTGAATTTCAGAACTGTAATTTTTACTTCTTATCAGATATCAAGAAATATTCCAAGACCTTCTTGCACAATATTCATGGAGAAAACTTCAAGGAATACAACGAAGAATCAGAAAGATATGATAGCATTTCTGATTGGGTCATGGGCATAGTTGCAGGAATAGATCAAGTGGCACTAGAAGGATATGCATATAGTGCTCAAGGTAGGGTGTTTAATATAGCAGAAAATACTGGTATTCTCAAATACAAACTGTGGCAAAGTCAAATACCAGTAGAAGTTATACCACCCACTAGAGTTAAAAAATTTGCGAGCGGGAAGGGGAACTCTGATAAGTTATCGATGTATGAAGCATTCACCAAAGAAACTTCTATTCCTCTTATGGATGTAATAAGTCCAGATAAATCAAAGATATCAAACCCTGTGTCGGATATTGTCGATGCTTTTTACATATGCAAGTATCTGTACAACAAAATCAAAGAGGCGGTTTAGTATCTTCATTCAACAGCTGTGGTTTTGATGCGACTTCATCAACATATCCGTCATTATCTTTGTCTTCGTTCTTTCGACGCAATTTTACAAAATACCAAAAAGCTCCTACTGCTATTACCGCATAGAACAGTATAGCATACCAATTAATCTTAGAAATAGTAATCGTTGTTCCTTTTTGAAGAATAACTTCGGCACCTTCTGTTAGTTGAATGTTAGTAGATTGATTTACCACAAGTAACGAACCAGGATCTACAAAGACTTTGGTGTTCTTTGGAAGATCTACCACTTTCCCCTCTAGTTTTGCCGTAGTATTTTCCTTTAAGGTTACTTCTACTTTATCTTGCTCTGAAATTTGTAAAACAGTGCCTTTATTAATAACACCATGTAATTCAGAGGAAACAACAACTTTTGTGTCGTTAGTAAGAACATCTGGGACTTGTTTGGTGAATCCAGACATCTGAAACTGAGGTGAACACCCAACCAACAACAATGTCAACATAATAAATACTTTTTTCATATTATTTTCTCTTGTACTTTTTAACAGTCTTTGATTTTTTACGCCGTAAACGGATTTTAGTTAGTGTTTTTAATATTTCTTCTTTTGCTTGATCTTTCGACAAAGAACAACAACTCTTGGGTGTCCCTGGTTCGTCTTCTGCAGCCCAGAAATACTTATAAAACAACTTCCCGACAAACTTAATCTTTGACCAAATGAAATTTAATACTTTTTTTATAGTTCCCATGTTTCTCCTATGACTTATTTGAAGCTGCTGCACTACCAAAATAGAACCCTACGATTGATACTAAAATCTGTCTGTTTTCTGTGGTGAACAAGTATCCGTTTACGGTCTGAAATAATGTAGTGGTGTTCGATGGGATTAACCCGAACAACCATTCTGGAGAGGTATGTTCGACTTCCACTACAGTTGGAATCCCGAAAAACGGTAGGATGAAAGGCGCCAGAATAGTACCAAACAAAATAACAAGAACGATTGTTTGTCGAACCCCTCTTCCCGCATCTATAGGAACTCGTTGGACTGCTGCATTACGAGAAGCTTCTGTTTGTTTATGAGAATCCATTGCGCGTTGAAAATTCTCTTGTGTATTCTTTCGATTCTCTGCCATATGACGAAAAATAAATCCAGCGACACTTCCGCCAACTAAAGTTAAAAGTTCCATTGGTATCATAAGATTCTCTTCTTTCTGCGTAAGATATTCTTTGGTTTTTTCCTTACAACCACATTACCTTCTCTAGCATCATCTCCAAGTCCTGCGATTCCAGTACTGGTAGTCATTGCTCCTGCCGATAAACCACCCTCTTCTGATATTACATCAGATGTGTTCTTTTTTGCAAGTTCTAGTAACAATTTAAAAAATGTCTTCATTCGGATCTTCCTCTAATATATCTATATCAAAACCTTTTTCGTGTAGATATAACAAAAGGCCCTCGCATATTTCTGCTTCATCAGCACCATATTTTGCCGCTTCTTCTGCGAGCAATGGTATCGCTGTTGGAATATACTTTAATTTGACCCGAATACTGGGATTAGGAATTTTTGAAAATAACTTCTTTAAATCAAAAATCATAACATCAAAGGGGGTTAGTGCCTTGTTTTCTTTGTTTGATAAGTTATTGGGATCTTTTAGATATTTACCATCTTTGTCGATTATTCCTAATTTAAATGCATCAGTATCGATAAATTCTTTGGTTATAGCCTTTACATATCTCCACATAGTAAAAGCAGATACAAGTCTTCGTAATGAATTGGTATTTGAAGTTTTAAGATATGGTTTACTCATGGAGGCTATTCAATATTTTGTCTATTCTGTGATCTTTTGGTATTTCATCTATTTTAGTTTCTGGAATACTTTCTGGAATATATTCTAAATAATCCAAAAACGACTTTAACATACAATGTAATTCTTTTGGTATCTTATAAAACAAAATCCTAACACATACTTCCGCACCAAATATATTTTGTAGTATGATAATATGATTTAATAACAATCGTTCTTTTAGGTCCCCCGTCTTCTGATATCGTATCAACAATCGTTTTATATACTTTATTCGGGTCAGATCTTCATATAAATCTTGTATTTCTATGAATGAGGAATTTTTAATTAGATATATTAAAAAATTGTTCTCATTCAGTTTTGGATACATGAATATATCAATCTTCTATAGTCTTAACGTGTTTTTCGAAATTGTGTAATAATCGTTTAGTAACTCTGGTTCTTTCCAAATCTGTTAAGACCACATTTTTACCAATCTTTTTTAAACTTCTTAGAGCACCATTGACAGCAAAAGAAAATCTACTTAAAGCTGATTCAGAAGTATATTTATTTCGTTTTTTCATACTTTGTAAAGATGCATAAATTGGTCCAAGTATGGTTTTAGAAGCATCAGAACTTTTAGATAAGAATAATTCTACTACTCTAGCTGAATCTTTAATTTCTCTTTTTTCTATTAAAAAGGCCTCTTCGTCCAATAAATCTAAATCTTCTTTCATCGAATCTAGTAAATTTTGACCAAAAGCTTGACGTGCAACTAAATGATCAGGAACTCTAGAGTTCTGAATATTATAAGCTTCAGTGTCTTGTGATTTATTAGTTATGTCATTCAAAGAAGTATCCGAGGATATAGTATTGTCCTCTTCTTGACCTACCTCACCAGGGCAATCCGTGCATCCCTCTGATGATATTTGAACTTGATTAAAAACATATCCTCTATCAGTTTGAGCTAACTCAAAATGGAGAAACATATCAGGATAATCAGCACCAGTATCGAACGGTTCTTTTGTCAGATCAGTAGTAGGAGTCACACCAAATTTGTCTCCAAATACCCCGACTGGTATAACGTTGTGCCCTGGTATTAACCTAACATTATTGTCAAATCTCATAGAAAGACCGAGTTGAGCAATTCTCCCAGCTAGTTCTTTTAGTGGTTCTCGTGGATCTATATAAGAACCACCTAAAAAGGAGTAGATAAAAGCGTTCAATCGGTGTAATTGTTCGGGGTTATCATATGCATAATGAATCCCCTTTTCACTGAATGCTGAACGTGGTGCTGGGTCACTGAAACCGTTAAATACTGATCCACCAAAGGATTGTGCAGTTTCTTGTAAACTTGATATTATTGTTTTGAATTTTTTCATTAGTCCTTCTTTTTGTTTTCCTTGTTTATCTTACGTTTAGCTCGAGCCTGTGTGTTTTTTCTGTCCCTTCCTGCCTTCCTATTACGAATATAAATAAATGTCGCTATTCTATGTCTTGATTCATCGTCCGTATCCCCTTTTATGGGTTTAGGTTTGGTTTTAGCAGCTATTTTATCTCTTTTTAATTCGTCCTTCCTCTTCATAGTACCCTTATTTTCGGGATTCACAATCTCTTCGTCTAGTCGAGTGCAGTATTTTCTTATGATATTTTCTTTAAAAAAGTTAAGTTGATTGTCGTTCATAGTAGTCCCTTTATCTATTTATAATATCTAGGAGTTCTCTTTATGTAGAATATCCTTTAAATATACTTCTGTGTAATCTCTAGAATCCTCTAAAAATTTTCCAATTTCCTCTGCATTTAGTCGTTTTGACTTATAATCGTTGCACCAGTTGAGAATAACATAACCACTTACTGAATTTCTGTGTTTTAGTGGTAAAACTGCATATGCAACAGTATTGTTGGTTTGCATGATATTTCTGCATATTCCATGTTCATCGTCTACTGTTCTGTAAATAACAGGTTTATCTTCTAATACCTTTACCATCAAAGGAGTAAACAAGGATATAAGTATATTGGTCATTTTGTCCGCTTCTTGGGATATGCCTTTTGCTAAAGATTCGTGGGTAAGAGACATCTTCTTCATGGATATACCATCCATGAAATATTCCCCATTATGGAACTGGATTATTTGCGCTCTAGACGCATCGGTATTTACTCTCAATTCTGTCAACAGTTCGTGTATTTGACTATGACAAGACCAAGAAACAGTTAGTGCCTTCTTTTTGTTGACAAATTGCTTTTTTACTAATCCTACAAAATAACCAATACCAATCAACGACAAAGCCATACCAAACTCTAACCACTGGTTCCATTGTATGCCGTTTATTAAATCAACTTCAGATTGCATTTAAACTCCTTAATGCTTAGCTCGATTAGCACTTCTATCCATTACTTTTAGATTTGCTTGTGAATTATTTTGTGGATTTCCGTCTTTGTGATCGACATCTTTTTTGTCTCCTTTGCGTACTCTGCCCATCTTTGCTAATATTCTTCTGGCAAGTACTCTCTTTGTCCTATTTGCTATTTGTTCTTTTGTTCCCTGATAATTATCATATTCTTTTCTATAGTTTCTTTTCTTAGCTTCTGCGAGGAATGTTTGTCCGATATTTATATAGTATTCACTCATAGAAATTGGGACATTATGAACTTTACTATTAATCGTGATAGCATTGTATTTTCCAGTAAAAGGAACAGTCGCATATTCTGTTAAATCTATCTTACTTGGCGATAATCGATTAATAGAGGTGTCATATAGGGTCATTAATTTTTCTAGATCAGCACCAGCATATTCCAACGACAGATTGTAAGTATCACACCTGATTTGGTCTATTTCTTTTTTAGCTATATCTGATAAATTATCTTTAAGTGATATTTTGTCGTTTTCTATGTAATTGTTCTCTAAAAGAGATTTTAACAACAAATTATGAGTAAATTTATTTGTATTTTCCCCAAGAGAAACCGATTTGGATTCGATATTTAGAATTTGCCAAACACTTCGGAGTACTGGTCGTATGTTACCCTTTAGTAAAGCTTTCTGTCTTTCGGTTATATTGCTAGAAAATACTTGTTGTCTTGCTTTTTGATCTATTAGATCCTGACGTATACTCTCTAGTTTTTTCTCTTGGTATTTACTAAGTCCAGAGAAGGAAAACCCCTTACTAGTTTTTGGTTTAACACTTTTTGATGCTGATTGTTCTTCCTCTGGAGTTAATGTAGTACGCTCTTTTTCGTCGTCTATTTTCTTTTCTAATTCTATTGTTTCTTTTAGAAACTCATTTTCGATTTTGACCTTCGCCTTATCTAAATCATCTTTACTTAGAGTTTCTGGATCTAGAATTTTTTCTACATACAACCGATTTAGTTCTTTGTTATAATTTTCTCGAAAAATGTTCTCTTGAGCAGTACGAAGAGAAGACGATTTGCTTCCAAAATAAAACTCAACATCATTTGCTATGTTTTTGACATACTCCAAATTTATTTCAGATAATGTAGGAGACGAACCATCTTCCTTTGCAGTTAATACATAACTTGCTCTAGCTAAAGAATCATGAGAAAATTTATAAGACCCAGACAATGCTGATTCTATTAGGCGTTCTTTCATTCCTGTTATTTTTAGTATCTTAGGCAACATAATATTGTTTATGGTATCTTGTGCCTTTTTAACTGATTTTGCCAAGGCATTATCATACTTAAGATTATCTTCAAATTTTCCTCTGATTTTTATTTTCTTCAAAGAAAGATCTGATGTAATTTCTTTCATAATTCCACTGATCGTTTCTGTGACAGAAGAATCTTCCATAGCATCCGCACAATAGAGCAACAAACTCTGAGCATCAGCATCGATTGTACCAGAAAGATATCTAGCTGCTCCCATTTTCATGGAAATGGGAATTATTCCTTCTGAAGCAGACACATTCCCCTTTTTCATATATTCTATTGCATCTGTTACATCCTTCTTCGATACCTTTATTGATTTTCCTGTTGAATTTAAGTATGTTGTGCTTCCATCAACAATAGATTGATTTGTAACATATTCCTGAGCATATGTTATAAAGTCTTTCTCTGTTTTGATTTGGTCCCCATATACCTTTATTAGTGTTTCTCGGCTAATCGCCAATATATCAGATCTTGGGGATGTATTGGTTCCTAAGTAATCAGGAGAAGTGCTATAAGATGATCTACCAATATTCAAAAATACATGTTCACTTAATTTACCAAATGGGTAATCAGTCTCGTTTCCTTCTGAATCGACTTGAACTCCATTAATAACTCTATCTGCTGTAGTTATTAAAGCTTCTTGTGATAATATTTTTTCAATGAATTCTGGAGATATTCCATTTTGTTTTAGATATTTTACCACATTTGTTCTAGCGTCTTTTTGATCATCAAATCTTTCCGCCTCAAATTTTTGGGACTTATAGTCTTGTTGAGCACTAGATAATTGACTCAAAAATCCTTGATATCCAGCAGGATCACTAGCTTTCAATTGGAATATTGTAGTAATAGATTTTTCTATATCAGTAGCATCATAATCTGTGGAACTACCAGACAACTGTGCTTGTTTGTTCTTATTTTCTTGCTCTTGTTGTTTCTTTAATAATTCTTCTGGTGTTTCGTTTGATGTTTTAATTGGGGTACTCATATTTGTTTTTCTCTCTTTTTTAGTGTTATCTAATTCTCCAAAAAGATGCATAGATGTTTTTGTTTGTCTGAAAAAATCCTTCGAAGTGATATCCTTAGCTGTTTTCATAGTAACCTTACCGTCTCCTGCTACTCGACTATGAATATGGGATTTAAATGATGCCTTATCAATCAACATTTCTACAGGTTTATTGTTAACCTGCTTTTTTACTACCATAACTTTACTTAAAAATTTAGACGGATCATTTTTAACAGATTCTCTGCCTCTTGCATGAGAGTCTTTGTTGGCTTCTTTTTCTAGTTTTGCACTTCTTGCTTCTAAAAACAAATTCAAATTAGTTGGTTCAAACGAATTATTCAATCGAACTCTTTGTAATCTTTTAGTTTCTTGACTAGGCATTTTAGTAATTCTATTTTTGACCAGTCTTTTTAAAATTGGTCTTCTTTTGTTAATGGCATTATCTATTCTAACTCTAGAAGCCAAGGGCAAAGAAGACCAAGACCTACCTCCCGTAAGTCTTTTTCTTAATAGTGTTTTGATTTGTGTATAAGCTCTTTTTGCGAGTGCTTTTGTATTTTTTCTAATTCCTCGTTTGATATATCTTTTTCGTGCTCTTCTAATAGAAGTTCGCTTAGCAGCTCTTCTTAATTTCATCCGTGTCGCAATCGAAATATCTTCACTGATATATTGTGGTATATTTTCTATATTTTCAACATAATTAACATATTCTTCTAAACTAAACCAACCTTCGGACTCTTCCTCGACCGTTTTCATGGTCGAACGAACATTATCGAACAGTTTTCGAAGATTTTCGTCTAGTAATGATACAGGAACTGACACGTAAAAACCAGCAAAACTTCCAGATTTTGCGTGATATAAAGCTCTATTGGATAGTCCTTCATTCATTCAGGAATATTTATAATAATAAATAGTCTACCAGTGTGTCAAGTCACTATATCTGGATCGACATTTATAGAGGCCGGAGATATCATCACGGTGTCAGGGCGAGGGCTATTTGATCGAAATATTGGTGGTAGTGGCTCTGGTATAATAGCATTTGGATCAGGAATAGCGGTATACCCTTTATATTGTTTACGAGTTCCTCTTAATACCTCATATAAAGCAGATTTTGATAATTTGTGTTCTATACAATAATTAGTCATATGATCAATTCCTATCACCTTTCCTGTGGGATCCACGATTGCAAGCAATCTTCTAGGAACATATATCTCGGCTGGTGGTTGTATTTTTTGCCATTTGACATATCTTCCACTTTTAATGAATTCTCCCCCATATTTTTCTAAAAATGCACCTTTATAATATTTTGATTTGGAGTCATCATTACAAGCAACCCAAGTTCTACTATTGGGTATATTTACTTCAGATTTTCTTAGTATTTTCATGATATTTCCTATAAAGGGTTATGGTCTCTTTTAATCGTTTAACATAATCTATGGTATTTTCTAGAAAAACTTGCGACATACCGGCTTCCGTCCCTATAATCACACATATTTTTTTACATGCTTCGCCTGTTCGTTCTTGCCACATTAAGGCATACGCTGTAGCTTGTAGAAAGTAATTTTCTATATTCTCTTTTGTCTTATTTTTAGTAGATCCCTTGAAGTCAATTACGCACAATTCTTTATTGTACTCTGCAATACAATCTACTCTTCCGGCTAGTCCTAAAATTTTACTATAAAGGGGGCATTCTAATGCCCGGATGTTGTTTATTTTATCTATATTCCCCTTCATTAAGGTGAATAATTCTTCTTCTGGACTTTCGTTTTTATTTGATACTTGTTCGTTATTTAAATAACTCTCAATAAGTGAGTGTAATTTATTTCCTCTTACACACACACGAGAAGCTTCTTCTGGATTCTCTTTTCTCCATTTAGTAAAGAACTTCTGATTTTCCCACCCCGTCACTGTGGTAACAGATGGAAATGAACCATCTGGGGTTGTGTAGAAACGATTACCTTTTGTTTCTACACGGTCTAGTGTAATATTTAAGGAATTCGGTATGTGTCTGAAGTTTCCCACGCAAATCATTATATACCATTTCTAAGGAGAAATCAAGCTTTTTCTGATAAGATTGATTTAACACTTTTGTGTAATTCTTCACCATGAGAAGAGGACATGAATTCGTTTACTGTTTCGTTGGCAATTTTTGCCACTTTAAATATATGGTCCTCTGTTTTATTATCGTTACCCTCGACATTACTTAGAGTTTCTTTTAATAATGTTTTAAAGGTTTTCATATATCAATTTCTACGAGCATGAGAAGCTGCCATTAATTCTAGAGCTGATGGATATCCTTCTCCGCCAACTCCTCGTTCTATATCAAATCTAGAATATGTGCCATATGGATCTTTTGTATTCATGTGTTGTGATATGAAAGGAATTCCGGGCATACCAATTCCCCATGCTGCAGCATCTGCGGCATTGCCTGCCCATTGAGTAGTAGCTAGTGAGCCTAGTTGTTTGATCCAAGGACGTGAACCACCCATTAAAGTAAGATAACCCAGAGGAGTATTTCCGCCTGGCAAAAATGCACGTTCAACACTACTAATCGAGTGCCCACCAATCCCTTTCCCTGTCCCCATTAAGCCTGATCTTTCCCCTGTTCTTTTTCCGGAAACAAAGTTCCCTATAGCAAGTTGCATTGCCGATTGTGATCTATCTCCTAAATTTGATGATTTAGATGGAATAATTCCTTTTTTGTCCATATGATCCCTATAAGCTAACATAGCAGCATTTGCGATTAGCCCGCCGGTTTCCACGTTACTAGCCCACTTAAGATATTTCTTAGCTTTTAGAGAAGCTGTATTATAGTTCGCGTCTATTAAATTATATTTATTTTGATATGCATCCAAGTTGCTCTTTTCTAAATCGGTCGGGGCTTTTTCGACTTTAAATGTAGGTTTGGGACCAAGATTAGTTTTATCTATACTAAGTTGACTACGTAACTTGTTTAATTTTCTAGAGTAAACATGGGCCCCAAGAGCGCCCGCCACCATAGTACCTGTAGCAAGAAAATCATTAATTCTACCCAGACCTACATCACCAAACAGCCGTTCTTTATTATTATATTCTGAAGAATTATATTCTTGATTATAGATATCAGCGAATGCTGACTCTTTTAAATATTGTAGTATTTCTGTTCTTTTGTCATACATAATATTATCCCAAAGTCCTTCTACCAGTTCTAGAAGATGCTTGATCTAAATTTTCGTGTAAATGTTTTGGTGTTCCTTTTTTCATTTTTGACATCAATTTATTCCAATCACCTTTTGTTTTTGAGTTTGCAGTTAAAGTAGTATCACTAAAAATCGCAATAGTATTTATTTTAGATACTATAGATTTATTTCCGCAACTAGGACAACCACAATTAATCGGATTTTTTCTATTATCTATACTTAATAATTCATCAAAACCAAAAAAACAATCATTACATGTAAAAGAATATAGAGGCATATTATGGTTTTTTTCTAGATGATTTTATACTAAATTCCATATTACGTAACGTTCTACTAGGACCACTTTCCTTAGGTTTACGAATAGCAACTCCATTTTCTATTACTATATACGATGCACTCTTTGATGAAGGTAAAGGTTTAAAATAAACAGACTTACTTGCATTGCTTTTATTCATATCTTATTATCGTGGTTTCTTTCGTGAATTTTCTTTAGATTCTTCTGATCTTCTTAAAGTTTCAGCTCGACCGTCGCCTCTACCACTACCACGAGGTGGAGCCCCTTTTCCAGATAAAGGACTTGCAGATCCTCTCATACTTCCACCACTTCCTATAGATTTTCCAGTTATTCCGTTTTCAGCCATATGTTATCTCCTTTGTATATAATATATATAACAAATCCTAAGTCAAGGATTTGAGATATTTTCGTGATTGTTTCTTGCGAACTTTGATGTTTATTGGAAGCTTCCATTCCACTAACAATTCTAAAGCTCTTTTTTCTGTTCGTTTTTCGTCCATAATATGACTTTTTCTAAACTTGTGGTTTCCCTTCCAATATTCAAAATGAGCGTATTCATGTGCAAGAGTATGCAACCAGACTGTTCTTGGAACTCCAGCTGCTACTTTTATTTTTCCTTTTTTATTTTTTGTTGGAGTTTCGAAATACCCTTCGATATTTCCATCCTCTTCGTCGTCCACATTTTTCCATTTAGTGAATTGCACAGAAATGTTGTATTTTCTACAATCTTTTTTTATAAATTTTATAAACTTATACGTTGATGTCGACATAAAGAAAACTCCTATGGTACCTCAAGTTTACATTATTTATATGGGAAATCCTAGGATATATTAAAAATTTAAAGATTATTTCTGGTAAGATTGACGATTTTATGGATCTGAAGGTCACATTGTGCATTTCTTGCACCACCTGGCCAATGTATGTAATCTTTTTCGGTATTTTTCTTTAAATTGAGTAAAAGAGGGATTATAGTCCTCTCTATCTCTAATAATCGTGCTTTTAATAATATATCATATTGTGCTTTTACTTGCAAAGCCCCATCACATGTCGAATTCATGGCCAATATCAACTCCAATTTCTCTTTAATCGCAACCATTTCTTCACTTTGACCAATTGGAGATAATATCGAGTTTAATTCATTAGAATCGACTGTACTGAATCCAAAATCATTAGATTCACTATATTGTCTTAAAATATCGTCAGGTATATTAGAGTTAAACATATGCATTTCCTTATATATATGTATACCCAAAAGAAAACGCTAGGTTCTAAGCCTAGCGTCTTCCACTATGCCGGTACTGAGGTAGCGAAATTCCCTTTAACACACCAATAGCGTAAAGCGATTGGGTATGCCCTAGTACATATTATTTATAATATTACATTATTCAGGGTACAGAATTAGCCAATTGCATAGCAAGTTCAGCATGCCCAGTATGTCTATCTTGTTCTTTTTGAGATAATGTGTCAAAAGGAGGAATAACTTTATGTAATTTATTTTTTAATTTTAATTCGTCATTACGTGCAAACAGATCATGTATGTCCTCCGAACTTTCTGTGTCCACGTTGAGAGAGTTTGTAATATCATATTCATGCATATGATGTTGCTCTATTACATGAAACTGTTTTGCTACTTCTCGTGTCATATCTTTTTTTGCTTGAACTGGATCTAGAAGCGACCTTATATATTTACCTCTTGTCCACCCATCTTCTGTGGTTTTTTTTCTAGTAACATATTTACCTATACTTGGATCTACTATATCTGGTTCCCATACTTTAGTATTTTCTCTATGATCGCTGATAATACCTTTTACCATTTGTCTAGCAGTTGTAATTTTGTGTCTATTGATTATATCTAATAACTCTGGATTTTCAATATGAGCATTACTTTTTGCTGTTGCTTGAGTGAAAATATCAGCATGCTTTTCAAAATCTTCGGGAGAAATAGTAGAAGTGTATTTTTTGTCATCATCACCGGCAACAGGAGCAGGAGCACTAGCGGCAGCAGTCTTCTGAAACTCAACGTAGTCGGGTGCCTCTATATTTCCTACTTTCCCCAATTCCTCTAATTCTCCTGATTCAAACTCATCTTCCACAGGAGAAGAAACACGAGATCGGTCCATACTAGCCATAATACTTGCTATATTTGCTTTCTCTGCATCGCGTCTATCACGTCTTCGTTCACTATAATCTTGTTTATAATGAACATGCGCTGCTGATTCTAAATGAGACTCTTCTATAAATTGTTTAAATGTTTTCATATTCTATTTATATTCCTTTTGTTTTCATAAGAATGTACTGATATTATTTGCGCTGGTGTTAGTTTTGCTCCACGCAGGTTGTGCCACAGGATTGTTTTTATCAAATTTTCTTCTAAGTTCGGCGGCACTAATTTGTCCTAGTCCGTGTCGTATTAGATTGTCCCTGTTTGTTTGGTTGGTTTCATCAGAAGATGCATCTTTAAGTGCTTTTTCTGCGTCCCATACTTGACTTTGTGCTGATGATGGGCGATATCCTCTTCTTTTTGCCAACTCACGAGTTGCAGTAGCAACATGAGCATATAGTCCTCCCTGACCACTACGACGATTCGGGGGAGCAGTAAACATGTCATTTATTTCAGGGGATTTTTGACTCAAAGATGTGTCTAATGTAGATGCTGCCCCCATGTGAGTGTCCGCAGTTACGTCGTTTGCATTTGGGTTAACTTGATTGTTATAAAAACTTCTTACTTTGTGCGCCTTCCCTAAAGATTTTGATAATTTATTCATGTTAAGACTACCGTCATGATTTACAGATTCAAGGGCATCTATTCCATTTGCAATCATATTAAAAGACCCCCAACCAATTTTTGCATTCTGTCCAGCTTTAGTTTGCACAAAATCTCCAAAATCTCCCTCTGGTGTTATTTCTCTATGTCGTGAATCGTGATGGGAAGTATCATACAGTCTAATCCAGGCAGCCTTTTCTCTAGAATTTTTCATGTCCTTCAATCTTGGATGTTTTCCCCCAGTCCCAAGAACAGCGGATTTTAATTCTTGGTGCTCTGTGTGTATAACATACTCCTTTGGATTTGTTGTGACATTGCCTTCTTTATCGATATATTGATTTTTCTTGTTTTTACGATGATCGTGAAATACGTAATCGGCAGCAGTTACCATTTTTTGATTGGTTTGAGTATTTTGCTGAGTTGTGTAAGTATGAATAAGTCTTTCGGCATTGCTTACATTTCTATTCCAGTCTGTTCCTGGTGACTGACTTGCTATTACGGCAGCAACAACATGAGGATGTACATCATATGTTTTAGCAAATCTATTACCTATTGCGCCTGCTCCTGTATACCATGACTTGCTTCGTTCTGCCAGTTCACCAAAACTTTTTTCATATCTTGCTATATGATGTTCTTGATTTCCAACAATAAATTCGTGCGATCTCTTAGCTGTGTCCATGGGGCTTTCTCCTTTCACAAATTTACCACTTGTCGCTTGCCAAGAATGTTTCGGGAGTGTAGTAGAAGAGGCAGGACGCAAAAATTGTTGAAGTTTTTTTGAAACATAATTTACGTTTCCCTCTAAATCAAGTCCCACAGTGAGTCTGTTCACACCATGCAAATCATGAGCATACGATTCTTTTTCACCTCGTCTATATGGTAGTCTGGTAGACACTAGACCTGAATCCTTGGGTTCGTGGTGCAATCCTCTCAGAGTTGTCAGGTCGCTTCTATCTTCTTCTGGAACTTCATCAGTCAAATCCCATGGTAATTCCTCACCCAAATGATCATACAACTCAAGTAAAAATTGCTTAAAGGTTTTCATACAATATATTTATAATACTTGACATTCCTTATTATTCATATAGAATACTCCTATGCAAAAGAAAGACTTTATCGACAACTTTATAATGTCCAAACCTCTGGAGTGGATCATGTTTGGGGCATTCACATTTGTGTGTTTGCAGGCCCTCGGTATGATGATCTTCCTGCTTTACGCCCAGATTCGATGGGTGATGAATTGGTGGGGTCTTTTCGTGGCGGGGTTCTAAGAAGTAGTAAGGGAAACAGAGAGCATAAAGGGGAATTGCGGGGAATTGCGGGAAATTTGCAAAATACGGGGAAAAATATTTAAAAAAATTTTTAGATATGGATATTTGGTTTTTTTGCGAAAAAATTAGTTATGCTGAAGGGTAGGTACTTCTGTGCTAGCGTCTAGGCGGCATGGGTACCCAAAACCCCCCAGCACTGTTCAAGGACAGATGTAGAGAACCCCTACATCCGTCCCTTATATGTGTCTATATGTGGTGCATATGGGTGTGTGTTGCTGTCTCAAATGTTGATAGTTAAGGGGGTAGGGTATATTGTGGATAACTTGTGGATAACCGATATACCCCTATATTAATTCTTGCACCATGCACTTGACAACGGGACACAGACCCCCTACAATCCCAAGTATGAAGTCTCAAACCCCCACCGTGAAATCCCCCTCCCGCACCCGTGGACTGGAATCGATGAACCAGTTCGACAAGGAACGCAAGTACTTCATCCTGCGGATCATTCCGCAACTGAAGAAGATGGGTCTGACCGCAAAGAAGAAGGGGGGTGCATGATGGACATCGAGAACAAACTCGTCGTCTTGAACGCATCAAAGATGCGGATCGAGATTCGCATCCGTGTGTTGACGAGACAACTGGAGACTCTCCACAGACTCCAATGCAGGGGGGAGATGGTTTAACCCGAATCACTTCATGGACTCCCCGCGCACGAGGTCGATATGCAATCACCGTGCGGGGAGTCTTTTTTTGTCAAAAGTTGATAGTATAGGGTAGCGATGCCGAATGAAAAGTTGATAGTATAGGTATATCGGTTATCCACAGGTTATCCACAGGTTATCCACAATATACCTATATTAATTCTTCGTCAAGGTACTTGACAACGGGACACAGACCCCCTACACTCCCAAGTATGAAGATTCAACCCACTACTGTCTCTCCCCCTCTCGCACCACCAACCAACCGATCTCGTCTCGCACTCATGGACGAATTCGTGAATGAGATCAAACTCCTTCGTGGATCGGTCGCAATTACTCGTGATGTCGTGTCTGTTCAAGTCATGGAGGTCTCTGATGTCAATTTCGACGATGTCCTGTGGGATGTCCGCAGACTCATGAGTCAGTACCTTGGGTCAGGTCACTCATGGGGAACGGACGGTGTCGGGTACTACTGCAACAAAGAACGACACATGGTGCATTGTTTGCAGGTGGTCAAACCACGGATGCGGAACGACATCCTCAAGTCAATTTGGGGGTAACAAACTTCCCACCGCAGGACTCTCGCACACGGAACGCAGTAGTAATACTGTGGTGCGAGAGTCCGTTTTTTTTGTCAAAAGTTGATAGTATAGGTATATCGGGCGCTCAGCGATGATCCCGAAATCTGTTTCGGGATCATGATATACCCCTATACTATCAACATCGGGTTATCGGACTTGCGTTATCGGACTTGCGTTATCGGACTCAAATAATATCATCCAATGCACTTGACAATGGGACATGGAGTACCTAAAATGACCCACATGACAGAGACTCAAACTACCGTGACCTCCCCCTCTCGCACCCGCAAACCAAAGGTTCGACCTCCATCCCCCGTCTTGATCCCCTTTTCAAAGGGTACACCAATTTTGATGCGATGGAGTCGTCGAGGACAATGGATCACCATTTCAACTGATCCAGTCATCGCACTTGCACAAAAGTTGGACGATCCGACACGCAAGAAGATCGTCAGGTTTGATATGTACAATCAGGGGGGGATGCAACACATCTCCAAGTTCCCGATTGTCTCGGAAGATTTCGTCCTTCCGACCGCAGATCAAGTCAGATTGCACACGCAACAGATGTTTTTTGCACAGTTCAATGGTTTTCTGAAACGATGGGACACTTGCAAGATTCTCGACAATGACGAGTATTTGCAAGGATTGCGACTGATCGCATCAACTTTCCCAATCAATGACGAGAATGTTGTCAAGTCGTGCGAATGGATGTTGAAGTCATGACAGACACTCCTACCCCCTCACCCCTAAAGATGCGAGAAGTTCCTGCATCCGAGATTTGGGAAACTACTACTCCACTCAATCGGGAACACATCATGCGGTTTAACCACATTTTGCGACTGATCGAGGAATACAAGACCAAACTGGATGCAGAAGTTCCCGATGATGATACTAGTGATGTTTACGAGTATCATCTTGCAGGAGGATCAAATGATGATTACTCTTTATGGACATTTATCACCAATCGGAAGGAATACGATTCTTGGGTCATTCACGACTTCAAGAAGAAGTTCATACCTGCGAATAACCCTCCTCCCTTGTGATTACCAAATCTCTTCATACCTCACAGGACTGCAAACTGTGGGTTTTTTATGCAAAAGTTGATAGTAAAGGCCTTTATCCGCCTTACCGTATTTTACCATAGGTGTGTCCCGTTGTCAAGCACGATTCTTTTGCACTTGCATAAAATAATATGTACCCAATGTACTTGACAACGGGACACAGACCCCCTAAAATGCAGTCATGACCAACCCCGACTCCACCGTGACATCACCTCAATCCATTATTCACCGTCTAGTGGGAATGATCAATTCCTACATGACCAGAGACTCGTCCAGAGATCAAGAAGGATTCGTTGCATCCATACAGAATGTAATGCAAGTGCATTTGATCCATCAAGAGTTCAATGATGAGTCATCCGACCTCGATCAATTCTTGGTCGAGTGTCAAGAGGAAATGAATGATGGATTCGACACTCAAGAAGAATTGTCGGAGTTTTTGACCGACATGACGAACACTCTCACCGACTCATTGGGGGACAACGAAGGATGACCTAATGGGGTGGGAAAAGTTCTCTTGCGGGACTGCAAACCGCATAGAGATTTTACAAACATAAGGAAGGACGATGCAAAGTTCAACCTGCGCCAGAACGCCTGACCCCAGCGCCTACGGGATGCTTTGTGTCAGGCGTCTTTGGCATGAAAAGTTGATAGTATAGGTATATTATTAGCAAAAGTTGATAGTATAGGTATAGTTTCGGAGATTGGTTATCGGACTCCTCCCCGCCCTCCACAGGTATAGGTATACTATCAACTTTCGCACATGGTAGAGTAACTGTGTCCCGTTGTCAAGCACGATTTTTATGCGTTCGCAACATGAAAACAAATATCATCCAATGTGCTTGACAATGGGACACAGACATGGGAAACTACACACATGACCAGTACCGCACCTACCGTGAATCCATCCAATCCCGCACCAACAACCCGCAAGACTCGACCATCACCCATTGATGCCGCAATTATTTCTGCGGAACGACAAGTCGTTCGGGCGGAACGCAAGAAGTCCCGTTCCCTGAAACGCATTGCACGGTATGAGGCCGGAATTGCAAAGACGATTGCAGGATCGAAGTCTCACGATGCAATCATCGTTGCACTCCGTGCAAGTGTCGTCGCATTGCGCACAATTGCGAATGTGAAGTAAGTTCGGACAGTTCTGAAACCAATTCCCTCCCCTCTCCAATGGGGGGGAGGGACTTACTTGGAGATTCACAAATGGAAAACATTGACCTTTCGGTTGTAATCAAGAATGAAATTGCACGAGTCCAAAAGACTCACGATTATGAAGTGAAACGACACACTTTTCTAGTAACTGCAAACGAGAGTCGAATTGAGAACTTACTCAATCGGCGCGATATGCTGGCCGCAGACGGATGCGTTATGGCCTGCCGACATGAGGACGCAAAGAAGAAACTTGCGGCCGTTGCAAAGTCGATGGAAGGGGTCGCAGTATGAACCCCCTCGACTACTTGCCTGAACGAGTCTTTTCGGGCACCGTATGCCGAGACGAAAATTGTCCATGTCACCGATAGAAGGTAGGGCTCCATACAGCTGACCAAGAGCAAATCGACTAGAGGTCTGTATTTGCTTCGATTAGGCTAGTGAGCCCCCTTCGATCTCCCATTCTGGCAGCGAGCCTAGGCGCCAGAATGGGTTTTTTTATTTCCAAAATGTTGATAGTGATTCGGGGTATGCTACCATAACTATGTCCCATTGTCAAGCACGATTCTTATGCAAACGCATAACAACTTTCCCGCCGTTCACGCTTGACAGCGGGACAAAGACATGGGAAACTACACACATGACCCAAACTCAACTTATCGTGAAATCCCCCTATTCGGCCTCTGTAATGGTCGGCCATATCGACATGGTTGGCGCCGCCATGGCCAAGTTCAATATCGTCATGAACAACAACCAAATGCTGTCTAATTTCGTTTCGTCCTGTGCCCTCGAAATGAAGAAGCCCAACTGCCCAGTCAAGGATGAATTACACGCTTCATTATTGGAACTTGCAGAAAGCATGACTGCACTTCAGTCCATGATCGTGTGCTTGGCCAAATTGCGAAAGGACATGGCAAAAGAAAACGGCATCGGCAACACCGCTCAGTATCTCACGCCGGAATATACTGCACTCATGTTGATCGAGGAAATGGATTTCGACAATGAAAAGAAAGAGGAAACAACCGGCTACGATGACGATGATGCAGGAGCCGATGACGAGTATTGATTAAAGGGCTAATACAGCCCACTCTTTCGCAGACCATGTCACACTACTTGCGCTAATGGTCATAAGCGGCGAGTAAGGCACTCGGTTCTCCCATGACGATGAATATGGAGGCCGAGTGCCTTTTCTTTTTTTGGTAACGAAACAGACTTCGTGACCAAATTGCGTGGCTCGATTGTAGCGGAAAGTGGATTATTTTGCGACAGGTGCAGTTAGGCCTTTTTGGCTCAACTCAAATTGACACGCTTTATTATATTATTCACCGCAAATGTACACTAACTTTTCTCAATATTCGTACATGATGCCGTTGCAATCACTACTCCACACTTCTCCACACTTTCCCCCACAGTCCCACACCTCTTTGCCCTATAAGGCCTTTTCTTTGTTATTTCATATCCAGCGCAGATTTCTCTCCACATTGCCTTCAGACTCCATTGAGTGTATACAACACGACCGATGCCTAAATGGGCTTTCATTCCGTCCTCTTTCAATCCTCTTTTTTTGTCAAAAGTTGATAGTAGGCGTGTTATCGGACTTTCGCATCTGCATAATATAAATCTTGTCCATACCGCTTGACAGCGGGACATGATCATGGGAGAATATACTCTATGCCCACAAAGCAAAATACCGTCAAATCCCCCTCTCGCAAACGCAAATCAATCATGACCAAGATCGGCTGGGTAAAGCCAAAAGTTTCTACCACCAGTCTCTTGATTACATTGAGCAATGATGTTGATACTCGGATCGCCGATAACAATGTAATCATGTTCCGTGAAATGGAGTACAACAAAAACCAAATTGTGAATCTTATGCAGTCTAGGTTCGATGCAATGACTCAAGAAAGTGCCTGCACGACTAATTGCGACATGAACGACAAGATTGAGTTCAAGGTCAATAACGCATTTATGGCAATGCAAGGCTTTATGTTTAAGTCAAAGGCTCACGCGGTTTGTGTTGTCGGAACAGTTATGCTTGCCGATGTTGTGTTCACCAGTTTTGTCGTCCTCACCTATATGAGATTCTTCGCCTAATACACATGAAGCCCCGTTTAGGGGCTGATGAACCGCCCCCTCTCCTCTCACTGCCATCATCGACGGGCGATGGTGTGATGAGAGGGGGATTTTATGAAGGAATTGAAAATGAAAACTAAAGCAGGATGGATTGTACCAACAGTAATATTAGTATCATTGGCGATTGCCGCGATATTCTATATTATAGCTGTGTACATTTATGTATTTCAATGAAACATTTTGGAACAAAAACATGACCACCTCATCCCCTATCGTGAGCATATGCTCTTCCCAACCCGCAAACATTATCATCGGACACTTGGATATGCTCGGCGGCAGCCTTGCAAGATTCGGCAGTAATATGTGCCGCTCCCCGCTGTTCAATTCTTATGTGGAGTCTCTGCAGCTGCATATTGCTAATGTTGGCGCAGACGACGAGATTGCCGTACAAATGAAGGCAGGTCTGGCGCAGCTGCGAACCGACATGGAAGCCCTTGTTGCAATCACCGGCTGCCTGCGAACGCTTCGCATGGACTTGGCAAAGGCCAATGAAGTCGATGACGGCTGCCAGTATAAGACAGCTGCGTATGCTGCGCAAATGATGGAAGATGAGCGAATGGCCGGGTTCGACCGTACGGCCGTTGACGGCCCACTGCCCAAGAAGAACACGCAGCATAATCCATTCCCGTTCACCAACGAGCCGGCGAATGAGGATGATCGCGACGAGGATGAGCTGGAAACTAATGGATTCGATGATTATCAGGTCGATGACTGACAAAAACAGAAGGCCTTCTTAGCTCAGCTGGTAGAGCAGGGAACTTTTAATTCTCTGGTCGTGGGTTCGAGTCCCACAGAAGGCATATGACTCCACGGCTCGCAACGATCATTAGGCAGCGCCAATGGTCATTCGGTGCTGCTTAAATGCCCTGTCTAGCACTCACTTGAAACAAAGAGAGGCTAGATGGGGCTTTTTTATGCAGAAAGTTGATAGTATACGATGTTATCGGACTTGTGCAATCGCACCATAAAATCTTGTCCATACCGCTTGACAGCGGGACATGATCATGGGAGAATATACACATGACTACAAATCAGCCTCCTATCGTGAGCGTTCTGCGCTCTCCTATGCCCGCAAACATTCTCATTGGACATATCGACCTGCTCGGCACAAGTATGGCAAAGTTCGGCATGGGTCTTTGCACCAACGAATTGATCTGTAAGGCAGTTATGGCGGCCGGTAACCAGCATCATTCTGATCCTGATGCCACTGAAGAAGAGGAGCAGTTCCATCAGATGATGCAGAAGTCGGTGGCGAGTCTCAAGCAGCACTTGCTGGCGTTTCATGATATGCTTGGTGGCTTTCGTCAGCTTCGTGATGATCTCGCAAAGTCCAACGATGTCGGCCCTGAACCGCAATATGAAACGGCGGCATATACGGCAGAGATGCTGTCCCAAGAGTGGAACATGGGTGAGGCCAAT
>Ga0335396_10001926_pt1 | contig 26047 bp, 33 predicted proteins | sample FRY02_FD_205743 | JGI IMG/M metagenome (GOLD analysis project Ga0335396, IMG submission 205743) | Freshwater microbial communities from Lake Fryxell liftoff mats and glacier meltwater in Antarctica - FRY-02 (spades assembly) (version 2) | ecosystem: Environmental > Aquatic > Freshwater > Ice >... | reverse complement strand
TCCTGGCGACCGCCAGAAAGGCCGAATTCAAGCGACAAGTGTCATCGATTGTGCGCCTAATCGGATCGATATCAGCAATGCAATTCGGCGGCTCTACGATGGAGAATTCATGAAAATCGTTGCAGGAGCGTCGAACCCCTACGGGGATGGCGGCGCCACCAAGAAGATCGTCGAGAGTTTAAGAGTTTGTGTACTACACAGAATGATTAATAAGTCATTTCATGATTTGGTCGACTGATGGAAACAGACTCCTACATAAAGCCGCCTAATGAATTCTGGCGCAATGCCATTCTTCCAGAAGCGTCTATGATTAAAGATGCTGTAGAGAACCTGAATAACTCGTCCATGCAAATTGTCCTAGTTGTTAACGATAAAACGGAACTTGTTGGAACAATCTCCGATGGAGATATTCGACGTGGTCTTTTGAAAGACCTGACACTTCAGAATCCGATAACTGAAGTTATTCAACGAAACCCGGTGGTGGTTGGGCGCGATGCGACAGACTTGGAAGTCAAAAATATCATGGCATCCTTTAGAATCCACCACGTTCCAATTGTCGACCAAAGCCAAAGGTTACTTGGCGTACACCATATGGATTCAGCGCCGCCAGATAAAAGGAGTAATATTTTTGTAATTATGGCCGGCGGGCTTGGCTCGCGACTCATGCCATACACCAATTCCATCCCGAAAGGACTTCTGACCGTCTCGGGAAAACCAATGCTTGAGCACATAATAACACGGGCCAAGTTGGATGGATTCCATAAATTCAAGATATCAATTCATTACCTCGGGGAAATGATTGAGGATTATTTTGGGGATGGCTCTAATTTCGGCGTCGAAATAGAATACATTCGAGAGACAAGTCCGCTTGGTACAGCTGGGTCACTCAGCCTTCTTACTTCGGCGCCAGACGAACCATTTGTTGTGTCAAATTGTGACGTGATGACCGACATAAGTTACCGTCGGATTCTTGATTACCATCTCGAATGTTCTAGCGATGCGACAATGGCGGTCCGTAGTCATGCCTGGCAACATCCATTTGGCGTTGTCACGCTAGATGGGTTGGAGATAACAGGCATCGAGGAAAAACCCATAGCTATTACGCACATCAATGCAGGCGTGTATGTCTTGAACCCGTCAATCCTAGAACTGCTTGAACTTGGTACGCCGTGCGATATGACAAACTTATTCAATCTTATTAGGCAGAATCGGCTGACGGCAACGGCATTTCCTATACACGAGAGATGGATGGACATAGGTAACGAAGAGCAATTAATAAAGGCGAGCGAGTAGCCCTAATCTTAATCTGGCGCGCTATTGATAAATGAATCGGCTAAATAGATCACGATAGTTCATGCTGGCAATACTGTACGGTGGGGATGAAACAACCATGATGACTATTGAGCGCGTTCTAATTGTCGGTCTGGGAGGTATCGGACTGCGGCATCTTCGCATTGCTCGGAAACTATTACCACACGCTGAAATTAGAATTTTACGACGCGAAATTAGTAGCGATCTCCCAATAGAGGCGAACGGCAGTTTTAACAAAATTTCCGACGCAATTGATTACGCCCCTACAATAGTTATAGTTGCGAATCCATCGTCCATGCATTTTGATATTGCAACGACATTCGCTCAGATCGGATCTCACTTACTTGTAGAAAAGCCGCTTACGAATTCGTTTGAAAGTTCTAGCCTGCTCGTAGATATATGTAGACGAAACAACGTCACCCTGATGACTGGATACAACCTTAGATTCCTCGATTCACTTCAGATCTTCCGACAATCCATAAATCAAGAGGTTGTCGGGAAACCCCTCGCAATCAGAGCAGAGGCGGGCAGTTACCTTCCAAGTTGGCGACCTCGCCTCGACTATAGAGCTTCTGTTTCGGCGCAGTTATCGCTGGGGGGCGGAGTACTTCTAGAATTGAGTCACGAAATTGATTATCTGCGGTGGATTTTTGGCGAGGTTGTTTCGGTCTGGGCCAAAATAGACCACAAGAGCAATCTGCAAATCGACGTAGAAGATACAGCGAACCTAAACCTTGAATTCAAAAAGCAAGATAACACAGGCACGATAAACGCAAACGTGAATCTAGATTTTTATCGGCACGATGCCACTCGGCTGTGCACTGTGATTTGCGAAAATGGCACCCTGCGATGGAGCGTAATAGGCGGCACTGTAGAGAAATTCAGTCAAGGATCCAGTTCATGGGAAATAGTTTTCCAAGGACATCAAGGTCTTGATGAAACCTATTTCGCAGAGTGGCACAATTTCTTGGAGTCTATTGATAAGTCATCGCGCCCAATCGTTAGTGGCGAAGATGGCGTAGCTACACTAAAAATTGTCGATGCGGCACGGTCGTCGTCGTCGTCGGGCACAGTAATCTATTTAGCGGATTATCAATCTCGCGGAGTTGACCAAAAATGAAGATCATATGTTTTATATTTGCGCGCGGTGGCTCAACGGGTCTCCCCAATAAGAACATCCGCGAGTTTGCCGGAAAACCGTTAATTACTTGGTCGATAGAGCAGGCAAAATCTGTAGGCCGCATATCGAGAGTCATAGTTTCTACTGACTCCGAGGAGATATCGAAAATTGCACTCGAATACGGAGCGGAAGTTCCATTTATTCGTCCTAGAGAACTTGCCCTCGACAGCACGCCCGAATGGTGCGCGTGGCAACACGCTTTAAATTTTTTGAAATCACACGAATTGGAATTGCCAGATTTGATGGTTTCGCTCCCTGCGACGTCCCCATTAAGATCAGTTGCTGACATTGATAAATGTATCGATCTGATGCTGTTTACAAATTCAGATGTTGTTATCGGCGTGTCTGAACCGAATCGTAGCCCTTATTTCAATATGGTGATAAAGGGCGTTGATGATAGGTTGGATTTAGTGGTCAAGCCCGAAGAATCAGTATCACGGCGTCAAGATGTGCCGGAGGTTTTTGACATGACAACCGTTGCCTATGTTGTAAGGCCAGACTTTGTTCTTAAGAATTCTGGCATATTTGGTGGCATTGTTCGTGGGGTGTTGATACCAAAACATCGATCGATCGATATTGACACGCTGCTTGATTTTCAGATAGCGGAACATATCCATAGCCTGAATCTAGATTGATCATGATTCGGGATTTGATCCGTATCGATGGGCGCAGAGCTCTGATAACTGGCGCTGCTGGTGGATTGGGTTCAATGATCGCCGCCACTCTTGCCGAGATAGGTGCCGACTTGATACTCGTTGAAAAGCCAGACGTATCATGTGAAGACCTTGAACAAAGTTTGTTTGATAATTTTCAAAGCCAGCCAGCAATATACAGGTGCGATCTCGAAGATTCCGTTCAACGGAATGAATTGATTGAACACTTCGTTAACAGCGGTCAGGAATTAAGTATTTTAGTTAACAACGCAGCTTTGGCAGGAACGTCAGCATTGGCCGGTTGGAGCGTTCCGTTTGTTGAACAATCCCTTGATACCTGGTCTCGCGCAATCGAGGTCAACCTCACAGCGCCATTTCAGTTGTGCCAAGGTCTTTACCCAATTATGAAAAAATCGGCTGGACCAACGATCATCAATGTTGCTTCGATATACGGGACTCTGGCGCCAGATTGGAACCTGTACGAAGGAACGAGCCTGGGAAACCCTGCAGCGTACAGCGCATCGAAAGGAGGCTTAATCCAGTTGACACGGTGGCTGGCCTCAACCGTCGCCCCAGAAGTAAGGGTGAATTCGATTTCTCCAGGTGGGATATTTAGAAATCAGCCACAGATTTTCGTTGATCGGTACAGCGCTCGCACTCCTCTAAAACGAATGGCCGTTGAGGATGATTTTGCGGGCGCTATAGCACTATTGTCTAGCGACCTTTCACGCTATATGACGGGGCAGAATCTAATAATTGATGGCGGATGGGGTATCTAGTGAAGGGACTGCTGTTAGTTTGATTGACTCGGTGACTTGCCCCCAGTTTGGTTACCGGCAATAGTGAAAATCAGGCGGTGATTAATTGCTTTTCGAAGGTTAACTCGAACTCAATTGGGATGCGATAGTTTAACTGCGAGTGACGACGCTGGCGGTTGTGAAAGATCTCGATGTAGTCGAACATCGCGTTGGCTAACTCAATCCGTGTTCTCCATTTCTTGCGGTTAAGCAGTTCTATTTGCATGCTCGACCAGAAGGATTCCATCATGGCGTTATCGAGACCATCACCGACTGAGCCGAAGCTCGGCATGAGATCGGCTTTGCGAACCCGATCGGTGAAGGCTCATGAGGTGAACTGCCCAGGTTCAAGGGGTCGTCGCAACACTGGCTTGTTGGATCAACTGTAGGTGCTCGTTGAGTGCTTCGGCTGGTGTTCGCCATCCGAGTGTTTTTCTCAGTCTGCCGTTGAGTGTGTTGGCGACCGCTTCGAGATCTTCGGCACTGTGTCGGGCGAGATCCGTGCCCTTGGGGAAGTACTGCCGCAACAGGCCGTTAGTGTTCTCGTTGGTGCTGCGCTGCCATGGTGATTGTGGGTCGCAAAAGTAGATTTCGACGCCGGTGTCGATGCGAAGTTGGGCGTGTTGGGCCATCTCCTTGCCTCGGTCCCAAGCCAGCGAGCGTCGCAGTTGTGTTGGCAGTGTGGTAATCGTTGATGCAATCGCGTCGGGAACGGCCTCGGCGCCGTGCCCGGTCAGGGCTGGGCCGTTGTTTGTTCGTGGCGTGCCGTGACCTTCCATTCGGGGCAAATGCAGCAGCATCGTGAATCGAGTCGAACGCTCGACGAGTGTCCCGATTGCCGAACTATTCAGTCCGATGATGAGGTTGCCTTCCCAGTGGCCTGGCACCGCCCGTTCATCTGCTTCGACAGGGCGTTCGGCGATCATGACCTCGGGTGTGATGAAACCTTTAGGTCCTTTTCGTGATCGCTCTCGAGGCACACGCAGTGCCCGTCCGGTGCACCACTTGAATCCACCTTCGACGGTTCACCCAAATTCAACACTTGCCGCAACCCTAAATGCGGATAGATTTACCCCCTGACTGAGTCCGCGCGACAACCACAAAGTATCGTCGTGATCCTGTTCGACAGCCTCAACCGCCAAAAGGTCGGTGCGCTTCACCAACCACCATTCTGGCTCGCTGCCGTGCATACCTGCCCGCCACGACCTGCTCGTCGGCGCCTGGGATTTTTTGTGGAAGCCGTGGGGCTCGATTGATCTGTGGGAAGAGCCAATCACGAAATCTCTGCGCCGCAACGGGGTCGTGACGCAACTGATCACCGATCATCCGCACCTATTTGAGACGGGCGGCGAGAATTATCACACCGAATTTTCGGCGTGGGATTATTTGCGCGGCCACGAGGGCGACCCGTGGAAGACCGTGGCCGATTCTTCGTGGATCGGCGCGCCAAGTTTTGGGCGTGGCCACACCAACTATGACAACTCGCGCGGCTGGTTCAGTGGTGAGAGCGACTTTCCTGGCCCGGGCACGATGACAGCCGCCGCCAACTGGCTCGAGAAATCTGCGCCAGAAGTTGCCGCACCAACGCGTGGCAAGACACGGCCGCTGTTTTATGCACCGATCACGGCCACTACCTCGGCGAGAACGACGCCAGCTCGCTCGACCTGTGGGGTAAACCGGCGATACTGGTGTACAAAACCTTGGGCCACATCCCGATGTGCATCGCCTGGCCCGGCGTTTCGGTGCGCACGGGCAGAGTTTGATCCCGCTAATTGACGGCTCGGCGGCGAGCGTGCGCGAGTGGCTGCTCACTGGCGTGTGGGGCCGCGAGGTCGAACTCGTGACGACGCAGTTTCGCTACGCGCGCGCGCCGCAAAATACCAACGCGCCGCTGTCGATGTGGTCGAATCGCTGGAGCACGATGCCGATTCACTCGCGCCCCGACATCAGCCTGCCGATGCCCGACTACCGCGCATCGCTCGAATTCATGCAATCCTCGACGGTGCCAGTTATCCGCCAGCCATTTCAGCAGGGCGACCTGCTGCCGTTTTGGGAGTACTCAAAAAAGTACGAGTCGCTCTTTTACGATCGGATCGAAGACCCCGAAGAGTCACGCAACGATGTCGCCTCGGCGGTTGCTAGTGGCGCGGTAGAGATGCTGCGCGAGGCGATGGTGGCGGTGCAGGCCCCAGCGATTACTTCGAGCGCCTCGGCCTCACATAATTAACGGGCTCAGCGCCCAGATCTCTTGCCACGACTTCCCAAAACGGTAGGTCGATCGAGTCCGCGTTCTTGACATAGCGCTCTTTGTACAACGCATACGCCTCTTTATCTATCTCGGGTATCTCAAACTTCAAATCCTCAGCATCGATATCCACCAACGGCACTTTCAACTCACTCGCGATCGTCGTAGAATGCTTGAGCGCAATTGGTAGAAAATTCACCGACTTAAAAAGTATTATCGGGCGATCAAAAACTACGGCCGTGCCAGCGAGAGTCGACGCAAGCGGCATCAACACGACTTGACAGGCCGCAACGAGCTCGATGCTTCGCCCGTGAACCACTTTTCGGCCACCATAATGTCCATCCAGACAACCTGGCGCGGCTCGTGGGTGGGCGCCTATTACAACCTCTAAACCAGTATCGATCTCGAACTGCGTTAGCCCACGTCTGACCGTTGAAAAGAATTTCTCATCAGAGTACCCAGACGTCTCAATCCCGAGAGCGTTCCAATCTGGATGGCCAATCCCCATGTCATCGACATAGAGCGCCACACCGCTATCGACCACTGGAGTCAGTCCCCTCTCGATAATATGCTCATAATCAAGAGAGTGGATAAATCTTACGACGGTCCGTCTTGCATTAACATGCGGACAAATTACACGCAGCGACGAGCCTGCCCAGATGAAATCCAATGGCCGCAATTCAAATGCAACTCTCTCAAGTCTCCCAAGGATTGACGGTGTTCCTCTATAACTGTTCTGGCGCAAAGTCCAGATGGCGAACCTGCGCAGTGTTAAAAGCCAACTTTTCGGGCTAGAGAAGTCAAACCCAACCAAGATCTCCCGAAGTAAAAAATTGCACTCAACACCAGGAACATCCCCTGCCGTCACCGTCCCCAAAATTGCTGGGCTTTTCGAGAATACCTGAATCATCCTGCGATGCGAACGCCGCTGGCCCAAATAAACACCATGTAAGAGAATCACCTTGTCTTGACTCGTTAGCGTTCTGCAGTTCGCATGGAGTTCGCCTTCGGATGTGAACCTCCGAACAAAGAAGTCATTAGGAGCATCAATCCATTGGTTCTCAGTACCTGGCAAGTAAATGGGCGCGACATTCCACGCCTCGACCTCAAAGCCGCGGCTTCGCAAATATGCCATTCCGAACAGCTTAACGTCGCGCTTGCTGAGGGGCGATTGAATTACATAAATAACGCGCCCCAACGACCCGCTAACACTGTTGGTTTTCACTCGATTGACTTTACTTGCCACGGCACCTAATCCAGAGAACGCAAAGGGCCGCCAGTTTCCCTACGGCCCTTTGACTTAAGTTCTCTTGTGGCTAACAGTTACGCCCTGAGGCCCCTGTTTACCATCGAGATTGTTGCATCTTTTACTGGAGCAATTCCGTAGACGATCGCGCCGTTAGCGACGATGATTACCCATTTGTCGGTCATTCCAGTGATCCAGCCGCCGCACTGGTACTAGACCTTGTGCAAACTAGACCGGAAAAGGTCAAAGCGAACGTCGTGGGGACCGTCGGCGATCAGCAGCAATATAACGTCAGATTAGAATTACAATTCAGCGATGGCATCAAGAGTACATCGATATTTGGTACGGCCTTCCCAAAAAGCACCCGCAAGATTTCAGTCGTGCAAGAACATGGAATCATCGATCTTGATGACTTCGATAGGGGGACAATCAAAATCCACCACAACCATGCCTCTAAGCACACGAGTTACGAAGAGATACCAGTACCGCTTTTACTCCGCCCGCTCGATGCCGCACTGAACGATTTTCGCGCGATGATCTTCTCACAACTGGAAGCGATCTCAGATTCGTCGCTCGGCAATCAAGTAGTATAGGTCTTGGCGCTCGCCGAACTCGACATCAGGAATAGCAAAAATGAGTGACGACAACTATCAAACAGAAATTCTTGAAGTTACCCAGAGTGCGGTCAACTATCGAAATTGGCTCGCCCACCTAACCTTCCCATACCTAGGAAAAAACCCAATTGAAATAGGCTCAGGATTGGGGGACTAAGCCTTGGAGTCGCCCGACTTTGGTGTTGAACGTATGACGCTGTCAGAGAGTTCATCAAGTATGTTTGCATTGCTTTTGAAGCGATTCGAATTGAACAGCAACGTTTCGGTGACGCAACTTGAGATGGAAAGACTGGGCGAATTAGCCCAAGATGATTCGGCCTGGGAATCTTGCAGGCTCTGGTATACACCGTGTTTCGTGTAGTCGGATTAATTGATTTCGCTACTGTCACCTACTAAGGAGGACAGTATGGCAAGACGAGAGCACAAGCCGGTGCTTCGCCGACGAGCAATCGATTTGCTCGAGAGCGGAAAGTCCGTTGGAGAAGTGGCCGAGGAACTCGGGGTGAGTGGCCAGTCGATCTACACCTGGCGACGTCAATATCTCGTTGACAGTGGTCAAGAGCCTGGACTGACAACAACCGAAGTCAACGAGCTCAACGCTGCACGTCGCCAGATCAAGCACCTCGAAGGTGAACTGGCGGTTCATGAGTTGGCCACAGAGTTGTTGAAGGGAATCATCAACCCAAAAGCCGGCGGGCGGCCATCGCAGTGATGGTCGCCCGAGGGCATTCAATTCAACGGTGCTGTCGAATACTTGACGTGCCCGAAAGCAGTTTTTACTCGGAGCGCCGCCGTGTCCCGTCGGTGCGCAGTGTGCGCCACGCGTGGCTCACTAACGTCATTGGCCAAGTGCACAGTGATGCTCGTGGCGTTTACGGAGCAGTGAGGGTGCATGCGGAACTTACGAAGGGGCCGGAGATCAAGGTGAGCCACGGTACCGTGGCGCTTCTTATGCAACGCGCCAATATTCAAGGCATCACCGGACGGCGCAAACGTCACTATGTCCCACCACTGACCACCCCAAAGGATCTGGTTGATCGACAGTTCTCTCGAGATCTCCCTAACCAGCTCTGGGTCACCGACATCACCGAGCACCCAACACCTTGCATTCCAGTGGTCGTCGCAATACCGACTTGACGTTGCTCTATGTCGCCATCTCTAATGCGTCCAACACCAGATCGGTGTGCATGTGAGATGCGATCTGCCAGCCGACGATCATCCGGGAAAACACATCCAAGATGAACGACATATACAGCCAGCGGTCATGTCGAGCAATATGTGATGTCGGCCAGCCACAACCGGTCCGGAGCCTGCGCGGTGAAGTCTCGTTTGACTAGATCAGGTGGCTGTACAGCTGTCTTATCGGGGTGAGTGGTGAACACCTTCTTGCCCCGTTGCGCACCGCGTATATCCAAAATTTTCATCAGCCTGGCAACCGTGCAACGGGCAATCGGGTAACGCTGCCTAGTGAGATGTTTATGTAACCGGCGAGCCCCATAACACGAATAGTTCGCCATCCACTCGCACTTGTTCATGATCTTGTGAACCTCATCGGTCGCCGCCCTCGCGCACGCATGGCGGACCTTCGCGGCGTAATAGGCGCGTTCCGAGAATCCCAGCAGCCGACACATCACAACAACTTCGGAACCAGTCCCGATGCCCGTCGATGAAGGTAACCGTCACTTGCGCGGCGGGTCGGCCGCTCGCACAAAAAAACTGGTTGCCACCTTCAAAATTTCTATTGTTCGTTGCTGATCGGCCACCTCCTTGCGCAACGCCTTAATAACAGCAATCTCCTCCGTTGTCGGTCCCGAAACCAAACCCCGATCAATGCGCGCCTGGATCACCCAACGCCGCACCGATTCCGATCCAACACCTCCTCAACGGCTTGACGCCACAACTCCGATGTATACTTAGATGGACGTGCCATAACAGGAGTCTCCCTTCCTGTGGCCCTCCAGCCACATTATGGACACTGCATCAAACCCAGAGCGACTCAGAATCAATTATGTCGAGATTCAACAAATTCCGTGTTTGCTAATAGACGTTGGACAATAGTCTGACCATCCATGCTGTTTCCAGCGACTCCAATTGATTCTACGAGTCTCCAAGGAATATCATTTTCATCAAAGGTAAAAGACCATCTGTTTGAACCCAGTTGATCAAAATTTTGCCAAATAAACCGGTGCTCCTGCAAGCCAATTGCCAAGAACGGTTGGGTCCCAAATAATTTTCCATCAACATTGACTTCGAGTCGCTTGGTAGACGAGTTCGAGCTAGTTATACGCGCATTCAATTCGAAACTATCAGGTGACAGATTCAGCACTCTCCGCATTCCATTGACTGCTTCAGCGTACATAAACTGCTTTTGAGGATACTTTATTGATGCAAGCCTGATAAAACCCTGTATCTTCAGAATCTCTGACTCCATATCTCTGTAGTCATGATTGCAAAACGAGAGTAACGCTGGTTGCTCGGACGTTCCCTCTCGAAAAGCTTCCAGGACATTTTCCTTTGTGATTTCCCGAATACGTGATTCCATAGCGAGACATCTTGTAATCCATCTACGGCAACCACCTGGGACTTGATAATCATCATGGCTTGGGTGATATGGAAACCAATTTCTTGGAGCTCGACTCCAGTCACCCCAGCGACCATCCGAAAGATCTGGTTGGTCCTGATTATCGACAGAACATGCTTGACTGCCGTAGTCAAATGGGATCCACTGTTCGAGAAGCCAGTGAGAGTCGGGGCGTTCCGTATGAAAACCAGGCCTGAACGCCGATGGAAACCAACCCCGCTCTATTACCTTTCGACAAAGAACATCAAGTACGTTTGTTGAATTTAGGTATCCACTCCCAGATCCAGTCAGATCACCAGTCGTCGGCAATGGGTGATAATGCCAATGAACCGAATCGGCCGATTTAGATTGATGAACGAGGTTGACATAATGGTCGAAAATTTGATGGTGTCCAACTGTTCTCTCTCTCGGATTCGAACCGGAGTAACCGACATGGTCAACACAAAACCAATTGAATATCCATCCATTACCAAAGGAATCTGGCAAATTATGCCTAATGTTTGAAGACTCTATTTTTTCATACGCACCTGATAACTCGTGCCAATTACGGCGATATTTCAGTCTCTTTTCGTTAACTAAGCCTGCTATGGCAGGTTCTAACCCACCAAGATCGAATTGACTGGTCTGAAGCTTAAGTAAATTCTCTTCACTTGGAGCTATGGTGCGTCCGAATATTTCACTAATGCGCTGAAAGGTTGCCTCAAGCGTCTCATTTAGAGGTCCTTCCGTGTCTACGCAATGGACAACCACGACAGCCGGTTTGCTAATCATTTTTTTGAACCATTTGTACCATGCTCCTCAAAATAATTTATCAAACTGCAGTGATAGTGGGTCGGAGATGACCTACAAATCGCAAACATCGCTATGGCGCTCCGAGAAGCTGAAGTTTCTCAATTTTGTATCCTCTGTTTTTTGAACTACTATAAAGTATTCATATGAACGTTGAGGTAAAGATCCATCAACAAGATTCAAAATTGCCGCGTCGCCGCGCTTTGGAAAATGAACCTGATTTACGAGACGAATCTTTGCTTCCTCAAGAACTCTAATAAAGTCTGGAAATCGTGTATAAGAACCTGGGAATCCCTTTCTTCGAGCTCCTTTCTCGGCGGCGATTGCGGCCGTGTCATCGCGACAGTACTCATACCGTTTGCCCGTTAATGCCAAGTATCCACCCGGCCTGAGGATCCGAATAAATTCTCGAAATGCCTCCTCTTGTCTGATTCCATCAAACACCGCCCAGCAAATTAGTACATCAATGGAATTGGAGGTAAATGGTAGTGACTCTGCTTCGCCTACAAGTAACGAAATATTCTGATTAGTTTTTTTGGCAAGTTCGATCGCAGCGTAAGAATAATCAATTGCCTGAACGCAGGAGAAGTTCTTTTTTAGATCTTTCAAAAGGCGCCCATGACCGCAACCTACATCAAGGACTTTACATGAATCCTTGAGATTAAGTTTGCCTAGGTAATCAAAAAGAATGTTTGTGTCACCAGGTAGTTCCGACTTTGGCGTAGAAATATTCTTGTCCGTTTTTTTAAGCCAATAATCCGCATATTCGGGGTCAAAAAATTTATGGTTTTCAGATTTTGTCATAACAATTGATTCCATTTCGATTGAATACTCGATCATTATAGGGCAATTTTGAAACAGCACCTAGCGTTATGAACGTTCTGCGTTTTAATTCTCTTCGATCGAATTGTATTGTCTGTATAAGAAATTAATCGGGCGTGACGTGAGCGACGGTGATGCCACCGTCGATAATTAGCGACTGGCCGGTCATCCACGACGACTCGTCCGACGCCAAGAACAATGCCCCGTTGGCGATCTCTTCGGGCTCGCTGAAGCACCCCATCGGCATGTGCACGAGTCGGCGCTGTCGCTTAGCGTCGTTATCTAAAAACGCGGCGAGCAACGGTGTCATCACGGGACACGGGCACAGCGCGTACTTCGCGGCGACTCCACCAAAGTAGAGCGGTTTGCGTTGATGGAAGCGGTCCGCTTCCACTTTTGAAATCATACGGATGGCCAAATTGTTGTTGGTGTCGCGGGCCGGATATTACAAGTGGCGCCAGGCTCGCTCGCGCAGCGAACTGACACCGATACGACAGCGACGTGCCGATCTGGAAGTCAAGATCGACACCCACCACAAGGAGTCACATGTCTTCGTATAGTTCCCCACGGATCACTATCGATCTCTGCGAGGCTGCCACGCTCGTGTGTGTGAACACGGTCGCCTCAATCATGCGATCATTGGGGATTGCTGGGATCAGTCCAGTACATTCAAAATTGTGACCACGATTGCCGATCATGAGACCCAGTTCCTGCAAGATCTGGTGAACCGAGTCTTTGACTGAGGTCGGCTGAACGCAATTTGGACATCAGATATCACATATCTGACGTGTGGGTCGACAACGGCGTTCCTGTGTGCAATTCGCGACGAGCATGCCGGTCGGGTGTCTGACTGGACCCCGTTTGTGAGTCCACTTTCTTAGAGAGTCACGGTTTCCTTTTCTCTATCTTTGCATATTTGTGCAAACCTTGCCGGCGTTAAGCCTCCAGGGCTGCCGTGTGGGCGTATCTTGTTATAGACGGTTCGCCAATCTTTGGTAATAACTCGTGCTTCGAGTAGCGAATCGAATAGTTCAACGTTAAGAACCTCGTCTCGGAACCTGCCGTTGAATGATTCGATGTATGCGTTTTGCCAAGGTGAACTAGGTTCAATGAAATTCGTGTTTGTTGTTTTATTAGCACACCATTTCACTATGGCGGCAGAGGTGAATTCTGGTCCGTTGTCAAAACGAACAAATTGTGGTTCGCCTCGTACGGCAACAATTTGATCGAGCAACTCAACAACCTGGTCAGCTGTTATTGACCGGTCAACATGTTGCAAAAGGTTTTCTTTGGTGGATTCAATCGGTCGTCGCAACACCTTGAGATAAAGAGGAGGTTAGCGATGGGTGTTGGGAAGCGTCGACAAGAGGTTATTGCGATGCGGGGGAAGATGAGATCACCGGGTCAGCCGGTCGCCGGACGTGATGTCCGGGTCAGATTCTGGGAGGCAATCGCCCGGGGTGTGATGTCTGAAGACGCCGCGGTCGAAGTTGGTGTTTCATGTACGGTCGGGACCAGGTGGTTCCGACAGGCTGGTGGGATGACACCAATATCACTTGCCCCAATATCGCAACGCTATTTGTTATTTCGTGAACGTGAAGAGATCGCGATCTTGAACGCTCAACGTGTGGGTGTGCGTGAGATCGCACGACAACTGGGTCGATGCCCGTCGACGATTTCGCGAGAGTTGCGTCGCAACGCTTCCACCCGAACATATTCGTTGGAGTATCGGGCATCGGTAGCGCAAGCCCAGCAGCACCGTGATCGTCGAGCCCGTCGCCCGAAAGTTGCAAAGCTAGCTTTAAATGAGGTCCTGCGTGACTACGCGCAGGACCGTCTTGGCGGTGAGGTCACTCGACCATGTGGGGAGCCAGTGCCCGGTCCCACCACACGTTTCATTGGTCGTTGTCACGGCCCCCGCAAGGATCGGCGTTGGGCAAAATCGTGGAGTCCGAAGCAGATATCCCAGCGCCTGCATCTGGATTTCCCCCATGATGAGAGCATGCGAATATCTCACGAAGCCATATATCAGGCGCTTTATGTGCAAAGTCGAGGCGCCCTCAAACGAGAACTCGTGGCATGCTTGCGCACCGGGCGGGCGTTGCGTGTACCTCGAGAACGATCACGAAAAGGACCCAAAGGTTTCATCACACCTGAAGTCATGATCACCCAACGCCCCGCCGAAGCAGACGACCGGGCGGTGCCAGGCCACTGGGAAGGCGACCTCATCATTGGTCTCAATCGTTCGGCGATTGGCACGCTCGTGGAACGGACTACCAGGTTCATCATGTTGTTGCATCTGCCTCCCATGGATGGTCACGGCGAGCCACGCGAGAAGAACGGTCCGGCCACTGGCCGGACACGGCGCCGAGGCTGTGCGAGATGCGATTGCCTCAACGATTACCACGCTGCCGACACAACTGCGACGTTTCCTGGCTTGGGATCGTGGTAAGGAGATGGCCCAGCATGCCCAACTTCGCATCGACACCGGCATCGAAATCTACTTTTGTGACCCACGATCACCATGGCAGCGTGGCACCAACGAGAACACAAATGGATTGTTGCGCCAGTACTTCCCCAAGGGCACAGATCTCGCCCGACACAGTGTCCAAGATCTCGAAGCGGTCGCTCACACGCTCAACGCCAGACCGAGAGAAAAACTCCAATGGCGAACACCTGCCGAAGCACTCGACGAGCAACTACAATTGATCGAATAAGCTGGTGTTGCGGCGACCAATTGAACCTAGGCTGGTTATCCGGACGGCATTGGATTTGCGGCGATTCGACGACTGGCACGCGTACCAAAAGCGCACCAAAAGCGTTTGCTAGTACAGTCCGAGTACGCCGCGCGCGAACGAGTTCGGCGAATGCTTCGAAACTAAGCATCGCGCCGCCATAAACAACAAATCAATTGCATTAGTGAAAGAAGTGCCCGCGGACACTAATGTGACCGACCATCAGCAGATGCGACAAGCGGGTGAGGCGCGTTTGTGTTCGTTTGTTTCTCGCATGGATAAGCTGTCCAATCTCTAAGATCTTGCCGTAAAGATCTGATGATTCGTTGTCGCTTTTCAACGCATTTGCTAGTCTCAGAATTAAGTCGCCACGTTCGTAAACTGAGCATATTGCAACATACTTAATCACGACACCATGATTGATTTTTGAATCGTAGGCAACTTTTTCCGGACTTCGCATAAAAAGCGCGTCTGCGAAAACGGACTGACCAACTCCGAATTGTTCTGGCGACCATCGGTGCATTGAGAGGAAGTCAATGAACTCAAATCCTCGAAACTTTAGGTGTTTAAAGACATCATTAAAAAGCGGTTGACCCTGATATGCCTCTGAAAATTCGACTTCTACCTCGATTGCAAGGCTTGTTTTGAGAATACTTTCGGCACCAATGAGAACCTCGAGTTCTGCTCCTTGAATGTCAAGTTTTATAGAATCAAAATGAGTACCTAGTTCGCTAGCGGCTTTATCGATTGTGGTGACCGAGATCAATCTTCGGTCCAGTACGTCATAAGCATCCGAGTGAGGAAAAATTCCTAGAAAGGTCAAATTAGGTGTAAAGACCGATGAAACCTTAGGCTCACGGCAGAGGTTTAGGATTATCTCTCGTTCTTCTGACCAAAGTCCACGAGTAATGATCGTCTCAGACTTGAATGCGCCTTTTCTGGCAATCGAATCTGCTGAACGGAGATCTGGTTCAACTGCGAAAAAATCAATATGTTTTCGATATGCAGCCCACCGCTCATGTGCCCCGCCTGCAGCGCCAACATCCAATAGAGAGATGGAAGTAGATCCGAGCAGATTCTCGAGTAACCCAGAAATTTTCTTCTGCTGCCGTCCTGTGAGCAAGTGTTTGATGAGTGATCTAATCGTTGTTATTATTCTTCGCCTTCGCTAATTAGTTCTTGTGCAGCACGAGTTCAGGCTACCCCAGCCACAGCTGTGATTCACGACTTCGACAGCGCCCGACTGGCTGTTGCGGCGAAACATCAACACGTTGGCGCAAGAGAGTTCGCGCGCCTTAACGACTTATTCCGTCTGGTATTTTGACACCACTTAGTTCGGTGTCGGTCAAATCGGCACCGGTCAGGTTGGCATCGGTGAGGGTGGCCCCGCTCAGGTTGGCTTTGGATAGGTTGGCGCCTTCCAGGTTCGCGCCGTCAAGGTTGGCACCATCTAGATTGGCGCCTTTCAGGTAGGCACCGATCAGGGTTGCCCCCGCCAGGAAGCCGTTCGTCTCAATTTTGTATCCATTTACCGTGCGATGAGTAGCACTGACTGGACCCCGTTTGTGAGTCCACTTTCTTAGAGAGTCACGGTTTCCTTTTCTCTATCTTTGCACACTTGTACAAACGGGGACTGCTGTCGCTTTAGTAGCCATACCTGCTTATCCTTTCAGTTAGGGGTACACCTCACACAAAGAATTCAACACCCCCGGACTCGTTGTCGTCGCTACAAAAGATAGCCAACAGCAACTACCGGCCTAAGACATACCTCTTTACCTTAAGCAGGTTCCTCGGTTTTAAGAATGCTCCCGGTGATCTCAGGATTCCTACGAAGATTTTCCAAATCCCAATAAGGACCTTGCCGTTAGACACCAGAGCCATACCGTATAAAACACCGAACCTAGATAACTCATCATGATTTTCCTTCAACGTCTTTTTATCCAGCGGCAAAATCGTTCTAGCTTTCTTGAGCAGGAGGAATCCGTCACGACTAATATCTATTGAAATTCGGCGACTCGAAAGTTGCCGACTATGAATTCGAACCTTTGACAGGAACTTCGGAAGAATGTGCAAGCGACCAACCTCAGACAAACGAATCCAGAGGTCGTAGTCCTGTGACGACCTGAAGTCTGAGTTGTACCCACCAATCGAAGACGCGGCGTTCCGATCAAATAATACTGTTGAATTTACGAACGGATTATTGGTTCCGAGACGTTGTATCACCTCGGCGTTCTTCTCAGGCCCGGTCAATTCGCCAATTTCCACCGAAAATTCATTGATCCTTTTCGCCCACGCCCCGAGCAATACAACGTCACTGTTGGACTCCATGAAGCGAATTTGATGCTCGAGCTTGTCATGCATCCATACATCATCGGCGTCTATTATCGCAATATAACTTCCCGTAGCGCGCTTCAGACTCTCTACGCGCGCCTCACCAAGGCTCGTGTGCTTATCTGATCTAAAATATTTAATACGTGAATCCACATACGAATTAAGAATTTCAGAACTTCTGTCCGTTGACTGGTTATCCCAGAAAATCAATTCCCAGTCAACATAGGTCTGAGATATAACGCTTTCAATCGCCTCGGCAAGATACTTCTCGCCATTGAAACAATTTACGAGAACACTGACTCGTGGGCTTTGTTGATATGCGGCAACATCTACCATCAACATAGACTACTGATTATGGGCATTCTTGTTACGGGTGGAGCTGGTTACATAGGTTCCCACGTCGCCAGCGCTCTCGTGGAGAGGGACCAAAAGGTAGTCGTACTCGACTCCTTTATTCATGGTTACCGAGATACAACCCCTGGGATAGAGATCATCGAGGCCGACATTAGCGACACCGTTAAGTTGATCGAAGCTTGCAAGCGATACGATATAACTGAGGTATTTCATTTCGCTGGTTTTAAAAATGTAAGCGACTCAATGCGTCGCCCCCAAGAATACTTTCGAAACAATGTTGAAGGTCTTCTCTCGATGCTTGACAATCTCGGCAAACTAAACCTTCAGAATTTCATCTTTTCTTCGTCGTGTTCTGTCTACGGAGATATAGGCCAGAGCTCATTGGTTGCTGAAACTACGCCGACGAATCCAATGAGCGTATATGGGGACTCTAAGTTAATCGGCGAAATGATCGTTAACCGATATTCCGAATTAAACAAATTTAGGTCAATCAACGTTCGATACTTCAACGTTGTTGGATCTGACTCTTCGTGGCTTCGTGGCGAGGACTTAATTGCATCTGGGAACCTCGTCCCGCTGCTGGTACGAGCAGTATTAAGTGGGCGCCCCGCAATCCTCGGCAGCGACAAGTACCAAACTCCCGACGGGACCGCAATTCGCGACTACGTACATATTTCCGACATCGTGAGTGGACACCTAAGCGCCCTGGACTATTTACGGAATGGCGGAGGCGTTAATGTGCTAAACCTCGGTAGCGGAAAAGGTTCATCGGTAAAACAAGTTGTGGCGGCAGTATCGTCAGCCTGCGGGTTAGAAGTACCCCACGCCTTTGGCGAGCGTCGAGATGGCGATCCAGCGTACGTCTGTGCGGAAATAAGCCTAGCGAAGGACGTTCTGAGGTGGTCTCCGCAATTTGGTTTAGCCGAGAGCGTCCAGAGTTCCTGGGACTGGTTTAATCACGCACCGTTCACCCGTCGCGAATCATGGATGAAGCAACTCTCGAAATAGCTTTAAAATTCCCTACTCGCGGTTTGAGGTTCCCCAGCGGTAGTGGACGGTGAATTCAACCGGTCAATGCAACACCTGGGACTGCTGTCGCTTTGTGACCTGCCCTACGGTTTGGTTACCTAAAAATGGTGAAGATTGGGCTTCTACTGAAAGGCTGTTCACTATGCCGCGACCCTATCCAGCTCTTGTTTCGACTCCGAGCCGTTGCCCTCGTTCGGGCAGGAAAGACCATCACGTCAGTTGCCATCTCGTTAGGTGTCAGTCAGGCCGCGTTACATGGTTGGGTGCGACAAGATCGCATCGATCGAGGTGAGCTTGCGGGGATCAGCACTTACGAGGGTGCTGAACTGAAACGCGCGAACAAGCGTATCGGTGAACTCGAAATGGAAGTCGAGATCCTTCGACGCGCCAGCAAGATCCTCGGCAAGGACGGTACCGACCCAAAAGGATTCACCTGGTGATCGACACCCTTGTCGACATCGGGCTGCCAACCAAAATCTGTTGCCGAGTGCTTGGGGTCTCCGGGCCCGGTTACTACCGATACCATGATATTAACAACAGAAACAAATTTTGGCAGATTAACACTCCGAAAATTGACCTAGTAATCTTGTTAACTTGGAGTCAGACATCTAATGCAACGGATATGAGGATTGAATATCCGTATGGAAACACAAAAGAAATATCGCCGGCTGACGGCTTTTGAGCGTGAGGAGATCTCTCGGGGTCTTGCCCGGAGGGAAAGCATGGCGACGATTGCCGGTGGCCTCGGGCGAGAGACAAGCACAATCACTCGTGAAGTGGCCCGCAACAGGTTAGAAAGCGGATATCGGGCGTTTTCTGCAGATAATCAGGCTGTTGAGCGGGCCTCTTCTCGCCGTCGGGGTAAGAATCGGCTGGCCCGAGAGAAGGAGCTGCCTGCCTATGTGCACAAGAAACCAGATGAAGTCATCAACCAACTTGTTGCACTAAAAGTTTGAAACCAAGAAGCAAATAACCACAGACCAAAACCGCGGTTAGTCGAAACATTGCGGTAATTAATAACGCTTTAAACCTATCAAAGTGCTCGGTATTCAATCCGGCGTGAAATTTTCCAACTCTATTTTGATAAATTGCATTTATGCCTCTCTGGACCCACAATCGAAGTCGCGCGAGCAATGGTGTGCCAATTTGCAAACACTGTGGCAATTCGCCGCAAAGCAATGGTGCCCTAGAAATCCTCAAGGCTCCTGATGTCGTACCTTGGGAAAATTCTCGCAGCAGATCTTGATCCCGAATGCCAAGAACCGTCCACGCATGCAATGAGGTAATAACACTAAATATCCAAATCAAAAACACGGTCGCGCGGGGGCTCGGATCAATTTTGGATACACGTACTTGGCTCACAGCCCTAATTCAACTGATAGTTTCGTTAGTCATTAACAAGAACTCTGGATTTGTTGCGTGGATAAGAAAATATTGAGGTTCCACAAAGAAAGTAGACACTGACTTATGCAGCTTGGTTGGCTGCGGCTAACGCTATCTCATATTCGACCAGGCTGGTTTGCCCGATTTTGGAGTACCTCCTGACGTGGTTGTAACGGTACATGAGCACCTCGATTCCGACGGTGAGTTCTTCGAGAATAGTGAAGGTGTGCCGGTAGTAGTACTCATGTTTGAAAACAGCAGCCTAAACACTGGCGTTGCAACTACCACTTGACAATGCCCACCCATTGAGCGAACCAAACCCATCTCGTTGCACTGGTCGACGACACCACGAGAAGTCAATTGACAGGGTTAAAGGGGTGATCATATAATTGTGCATGGCCAACTCTGGATTTGTCGCACGGATTAAAGAAATAATCCACCGAGTGATCACTGGCATTTTTCGAATAATTGCGTGGATCACCACAAGAGGTCGACTTGGATCGATTTGGTCAACTGCAGTTATCGAGAAATCGTTTCTAAAGACAGTAGATGTTTTCCACAATGGGGTCACTCTGACCCTGTGCACACCGACAGAGCTAGTGGGTTGGCTGTCCAATACTTTCTCAACGAAAGAACCAGATACATTGGACTGGATCGATTCGTTTGTCCCAGATTCTGTCTTCTGGGACGTTGGTGCAAATATCGGTCTCTACTCACTATATGCAGCGAAAAGAAGTTGTCGCGTCTACTCGTTTGAACCATCGGTATTCAACCTTGAGTTACTTAGTCGGAATATCTGGTTGAACGATTTGGTGGACAAAATTACCATCGTCCCGATCCCACTCTCATCAGATATCGTTCAGGCCAACCTGAATATGTCATCAATGGCATGGGGTGGAGCGCTTTCAACATTCAATGCTGATCATGGGCATGACGGAAATCAAATGGAAAAAGAATTTGAGTTTCGCACTTTTGGAATTTCAATGGATAAAGTTGTAGAGTTACTTAAGATCAGTTCGCCTCGTTATCTAAAAATCGATGTCGATGGGATTGAACACATCATCCTCGAAGGCGGGGAAAAGGTAATCTCTGGGGTTGAGTCGCTATTGGTTGAAATTAATGAAGCATTTACTTACCAAAGCGAAAAAGTATGTCAGCTACTCAGCGATGCGGGAATGATATGCACCGATAAAATCAAACTGATTGACAATCCCAGTTCTAGGTTTGCGAGTGGGTACAACTTAATTTGGACTCGTTCTAGATAGGTCCGCGTTAGCCACATCCGCGGCATAAAAGCTTGTACCATCAAAATTTCTATAAGAGTAAGTTGGATTCACATTTTTCAAGATCGACCTTGATATCCTGCACAAGATTTCTCAGGAAACACGGTGCATACCAGACCCTCCAAGATTCCCAGGCCGAATCAAACCATTGAGCTGGCCTCTTGTCGACGCCTGGGTAAGAATCGGATTGCCCGAGGGGATGATCTGTGTGCCTATGTGCACAAGAAATTGAAGAAACGCTGGTCACCCCGCCAGATCGTCAAGCGCTTGGAGTAGGAATATCGGTTTGATATGGCGATGCGGGTCTCACATGAGACGATCTACCAGTACATCTATGTGCTGTCGAGAGGATCGTTGTAAACCATGTTGATCAAAGCTTTACACCATAGACGCAAATATCGAAGGATCCAATAACGTGGCAACATCGTCGAAATGCGCAGCAAAATAGCCGACATGCTGTCCATTGAAGAGCGTCCAGCTGAGGTTGCCGACCGTACAATTCCCGGTCACTGGGAAGGCGATCTGATCATCGGTAAGCATAAACAAACAGCCATCAGTACCCTCGGGCAACGTTGAACTCGATACACGATCCTTGTTCCGCTGAAAGCCAGAGATGCCGAGAGCGTCCGCAAGGCATACGGCAAAGAACTCGGTGGCCTGCCCACAGAAATTGCTAAAACATTGACCTACGAGCAAGGAAAAGAAATCAGTGGACACCAACGAAAATACGAACGGTCTGATTCGCCAGTACTTCCCGAAGGGCACTGACTTTTCCACTGTCTCGGTTCGCCAACTCAAACGTGTCCAATGCAAATTGAACTATCGCCCCCGCGCTGTGCCTAAATACAAGAAACCAGATGAAGTCATCAACCAACTTGTTGCACTAAAAGTTTGAAACTGCCTATAAAAACGAGCGTTGGAATAGTAAGATCGCTCTCTGCAAGATGGCTGGAGGGATCAAGAAAACCAAATGTTGTCTCACAAAATGATCGTTTGTGCGTTGGATCAGCAAAAAATGATCAGCTGTCCATGGATGGAACTCGAATTGTTATCTTTCCAGCAGGAATCAAGATACCCCACGATTTCTCCATAGGTTGAAGAAAATCGTCGAGATGTTCGAGCACATCCCTCATCATCACTTCTCCAACAGACAAGTCATCCCATGGCTATGGTCGTAAATTTAAATCGTGCACAACATCTATCCCGAATATTTGCCGAATGTCATGATTTACCCAACCGACTCGAATATCCCGGCCCGCGCCAAGATTAAGCTTTACGGGAACGTTCATCTGAGTAACTCCCTTCGGAGATTGTGGCACATTTTCTGAACTGTAATTTTTCTCACTCGTGTTTGGGCTACTTTCGCACGCGATCGCATAACATCTCGTTCCAAAAAAGCTATTTCGATTGCTGATGTTAAATCATCAATCGATCCAGGACGCACCAAAATCCCGACTTCATCATCGAAAAATTCCCGAACTGCCCCGACATCCGTAGCTATCACTGGAATGCCAACAAGCATGGCTTCAGCGATGGTCAAACCGAACCCTTCGAAATCCTGATTTGCTGAAATAAGTAGATCTAGTTGTGAAATTATTCCCGACGGGTGACCATCAATGAACCCTGCAAAAATTACGTTGCTTTTGACACCAAACGATTCAGCCAAATGCTGAAGTTTCTCCACGCGGGCAGGATCAGATCCTCCGACAATGCACAGAACGATTCGACTACGAATATCTATGTGAACCTGCGATAAGGCAATTACCAGTTCTTCGTGACCCTTGCAACGATCAAGCCGACCGAGAGTTCCGATCAAATATAGATCCATTTCGACATTAAGTTTCTTTCTCAGATTCAACTGCGGCGAAGTGCCAATAGAGTCTTCGACACCACTCCAGACAACGCCAATAGGAGTTCTAGCTGGATCAAACCCCCGTCTTTCAATAAGTGTCAATCTCGTCGCATTAGAAATTGCAACGATTGTCGTCGCCCACCTAACCACCGCTCGGTCAATTAATTGTTCAACTGTTTGTCGAAACGGTAGCCGAGATACGGCCTGATGAAGCACGATCAAACATCGACTGGTAATTCGCAGTGATGCCGCCGCGCCCAAAGAAGCGAGCGTCGACCAAGAACCCGGATAACCCCCGTTATTCGCCATGAAAGCATCAAATGGACCGTGCTTACGAAGTAGTCGTTTTGCTACAAATAACCTCCAATAAAAATAAAAAGGCAAAAACACAACTTCGGCCCATTGGTTACGACGACTATTTGCGGATGAAGAAAACGGAATTGCTACTACGGAAATTTGTGCATAAGCCGAATCTGACAAAATTGACTTCGCCCAGTCGACCTTCCCCTGATTAATAAAGAGAACAATCTCGTCGTTTAATGACCAGTTCGAAATTACATTACCTAGATGTGTATCTCCCCCGCCCCAGTCGTGCAACTCACTCCAAACTGCGACTCGCATCTCTCGTAATCCAATCCGTCAAGGTCTCATTCAGGCTACTCGTCACCATCGCGTCGTGCTCCAAGAGAGCCTGAAGAAGCGAAGCGTATTCATTGGCGCACACGCCGTGCCTCACGATCGGCGCGTGATTCAGGCGCGGATCGCTCGTCACGTTGTAAAGACTTGCTGTCGCGCCACCCTTGAGGTAGGCCGCGCCGTAGACCAGTGTTCCGATGCGCGCATTCATCAGCGCGCCAGCGCACATCACACACGGCTCGAGTGTGACAACGAGCGTGCAATCATTCAGTCGCCATTCACCGAGAGCTTGTGCGGCGTTGTGAAGCGCCAACACTTCGGCGTGCGCGGTTGGATCTTGCAGCGTCTCGCGCTCGTTAAACCTCGCTGCGATTATGACACCGTTGCGCACGACAACCGCGCCGACAGGAACCTCGCCCATTTCGACCGCATACGCTACGAGCGCGAGCGCGAGTTGCATCGCCGCGCAGTCGTCTTTGACCTCAACACCGAGAACCTGCGGCTCACTATCCATGGCGGAGGAGGTGGTGTTCTGTTTCATTAGATAAGAGACTGATGTCCCGATAGATAAGAGGCTTCTCGTGGGCTTTTCGGAGGTGCTTCTCCATGCCTACTTCTGCCCTACATCCAAGTGCCAATAAATCTAAAGTTGCCGTCCTTTCTGTGATTGCCGGCCAGATGAGTGTGGGCGAGGTCTGCACTCGTTATCGGGTTCACAGATCTTGGGTTTATAAGTTGCTCAAGCGCTACAAGCAATGTGGTATCGCTGGTTTAGAGCCGGGAGTCAAGGCTCCCATCAAGCATGGGATGGCGCTAGCCACTGAGGTCACAGCAGCGATCATCCGACTACGCCATGACCTCTATAGCAATGGCCACGATAATGGCGCCAAGACAATCGCCTATCACCTAAAACGCGAAGATCTTCATGTTCCTGCTCTTTCGACTATCTGGCGCATCTTGCATCGAGAAGGGCTCGTCATCGCCCAGCCAAAAAAGAAACCAAAGGCTTACCTGCAGCGCTTCACCGCTAGCCAGCCAAATGAAACCTGGCAAAGTGACTTCACCCATCTACGCCTTGCCGATGGAACCGACGTTGAAGTCTTGAACTGGCTCGATGATCATTCACGCCTGCTGCTCTATTGCAAAGCCTTCCCCGTGGTCAAAGGTCATCATGTCGTGGACTCTTTCAAAGAATGCATCAATGAATACGACATGCCATTTTCCACCCTGACCGACAACGGCGTTGTCTACACCGCTCGCTTCGTCGGAGGAAGAAATGCCTTTGAATATCTCCTCCACCAATTACGCATCACACAAAAAAATGGCCACCCTGGCCATCCACAAACTCAAGGCAAGATTGAACGATTCCATCAAACTCTTAAAAAATGGATTGCCCAACAAAATCAAGCTAGAACCATTGAAGAACTTCAAGAGCAACTCAATCGGTTTAGAACTCTCTACAACGAGGAGCGTCCCCATACCGCCATTGGAATGCAAACACCAGCGCATGCTTACCAGGCAACCGTGAAAGCACACCCGTCAAGACATCCATCATCAGCCCACTACCGGGTGCGCTTTGATCACGTCGATAAATTTGGAAAAATAACTTTGAGGAGAGCAGGAATAACTCATCATCTTGGAGTTGGTGCCGCGTTTCGTAACCAGAAAGTAATCATGCTCGTCGATCAGATCCAAGTGCAAGTCATCGACCAAGTAACCGGGGAGATCATCGGTACCAATCTGATCAACCCAAAGAAAAACTATTGGGCAAAAATTTCGTGAGAAACCGTCAAACCCCAACTCAGAAAGTTCCTAAACAAAATCAATGAAGTGTCCGTTATCTAATGGACACATGTGTCTCCTACGTAGCGAGACATCACAATGGCGGAGGAGGTGGGATTCGAACCCACGGAGACTTGCGCCTCACACGCTTTCCAAGCGTGCCGATTCGGCCGCTCTCGCACCCCTCCAAGGTTTGCGAATCGCTAATGATACGACGAATAGAGGCTACAGCCGAGCGGCGCGAGCCCGTTGAGCGGTATCGTGAACGCCAACTCTACGAAGCGAAATTTACTAGTCTCCGCCAAGTGAGGTGACGGTCGGGTCCTGTGCAACGGACGCCCGAGAATCAGGTCAGGGTCGGAAGACAGCAGCCTTCATCGGAAACGTCTGAGTGCCGCAGACCACCTGGCCGTCACTTCAGTCG
>Ga0335396_10001922_pt1 | contig 26063 bp, 19 predicted proteins | sample FRY02_FD_205743 | JGI IMG/M metagenome (GOLD analysis project Ga0335396, IMG submission 205743) | Freshwater microbial communities from Lake Fryxell liftoff mats and glacier meltwater in Antarctica - FRY-02 (spades assembly) (version 2) | ecosystem: Environmental > Aquatic > Freshwater > Ice >... | reverse complement strand
ATGCTGACTTCGCCAGCCTGCATGCGGATCCTCGGTTCCTGGCATTGCTGGAGACAATGGAAGCGCCCGCGAAATACGCCGCCCTATGGCGAGCCGACGTGGAATTTGAATCGAAGCTGCTGGCGGCAGTGTCGATGACGTCTGTTGTCGAACAACTCAAGCCGCTGCTGGCCGCTGGTTGGCGACCATTTGCGATGGCTGTTGATTCATCCGGCGTTGTGGCCGCTGTCGACCCAGTTGTGGCCGGTCTCCCGACCGAGCCACCCCCGCCGACCGCAGGTCTCCCGAATGCGGCAACGGGCGGCGACGCAGGGAGACCTCCGGTCGAAGGCAGTGCGGGGTCAGGAGACCCGCGCACAACTGCGCAATCTGTAGTGGCCGGTCTCCCGACCGAACCACGCTGCTCCATCATTCTCCACCGTCCGCTGATCCCCGACACCGCCAAAGAGCAACTCGCCCTGCAGCAATCCGCCGCCGCCACGGCCCTGCTGCGACTGAACGCGGCTGATAAAGTCTGGCCCCTGTTCCAGGATCAGCCAGATCCGCGTCTGCGGAGTTACCTGCTGCACCGTTTGGCAAATTACCACATTGATCCGCAATCCCTGATCACTCAACTAGCCACAGAATCTGACGTTACGCGTCGTCGCTCCCTGATCCTTGGCCTCGGGGAATTTGCGAAAGCGAAACTGCTCTCCGCGGACCAGCAAGAATCCGTCACCGCCGACGATCCGGATTCTGGCGTTCATGGGGCTGCGGAATGGGCTCTGAAGCAACTGGAAGCCGACGACAAGATCGCCGAAATCCGCAGGGCGTTTTCCACAGGAGACGTCATCAGCGACCGCCGCTGGTATCTGACAAAAACAGGCCAAAGTAGACATCACTCTCCGAGTGATGCAACCGCCGCTGAACTCCCAGCGTCGCCCAAGGAAAACAATACAGCCCTCACCTTTGCCATCCTTGATGCCAGCGACGAATTCCTGATGGGCTCTCCTGTATCTGAGGCCGAGCGCTACCAAGGGCCGACGGGAAAGTGGGAGCTTCGCCACCGTCGCCGGATCGGCCGCAGGTTCGCGATTGGAACGCACGAGATCACGGTGGCTCAGTTTCAAGCCTTCCGAAAGCAACACGATTTCGACCGCACGACAGCTCGCGAACTGGACGCCCCTGCGAACATGATCACGTGGTACGACGCAGCCGCGTACTGCAACTGGCTGAGTGATCAGGAAGGCATTCCGCGTGAGCATTGGTGCTACGACCCGGATCAGCCGTTTCAGGAAGGGATGTCGCTGTTGCCGGATTATCTGCAGCGGACCGGTTACCGGCTGCCGTCGGAAGCGGAATGGGAATATGCGTGCCGCGCCGGTACGATGACGGCCCATTACTTTGGGGAGACAGAAACGCTGCTGGGCGAATATGTGTGGTACACAAAGACGTCTGGCGACAAGTGGATGCTTCCCGTGGGCACTCTGCGGCCCAATGGAGCGGGTTTATTTGATATGCAGGGAAACGTGATGGAGTGGTGTCAGGATACGCCGTTTTACTTTGACACGAAAAGTGAAGGAATGGCGGATATGGAGGAAATGGGAAAGCTGAGTAATACTAGTACCCGTGTTTTGCGTGGCGGCTCTTTCGTCGATCTCGCAGCCTATGTGCGTTCGGCCTACCGCGTCTCCGCCCAGCCGGATGCCCGTACCAACGGCAACGGCTTCCGCGTTTCGAGGACTTTACCGCCTGTCCCCCTTACTGCTTTACCACCCGCCGCAGGCGGGAAAAATTTGGAAAATTGACCTGTTGCCGTGACTTCAGAGAGGCGACTTATGGCAGTCCGAAAAACAGCCGATGAGCTGGTGGTCATCACCAGAACGTATGACTTCATCCTGTGGTCATGCAACCACGTCAGTAAGTTCCCACGCAATCATCGGTTCGTGCTTGGTGAACGCATTGAACGCAAGCTGTATGATCTGCTGGAGACACTAATTGAGGCGAAATACAGTCGTTTAAGGACGCCACTTCTGCAGAAGGCTAATCTGCAGCTCGAAATCCTGTGGTTCCAAATGCGACTGGCCAAAGACCTGCAGTTGCCGTAGCGGGATGGTCGAGCGGTGCAGTTTCCAAACCCGTGAACCACTGGCACGGGGCCAGTGGGGGCAGGCGAGTTGTTCTGTTGTGGGCTGCTTGTAGTTTTCAAACCTTGAGTCCACTGGCGTGAAGCCAGTGGGGATTTTGTGGTTGCTCGAGTGCCTCTGCTCGCCGCCGACCCCGCGTCGGTGGAAGCCAGGTTTGGCAACTACACATCGGCTGCCGCCAGCGCGCGTCGGTCGGTCCGACCGAAGCAGTTTCGCAGAAGTGTGTTTCCAGCCCAGGTCCGACACGCCGAAGCGCCTACAGGCGAATAGCACTAGCCGGGTGCTTCTTTGTCGCAAATCCGGGGGAATTTGAGTAACCTCTCAGAGAAATCGTTTGTGCTTACAGATTCTCCTGACATCCAGATTCACGGCTCAACTCATATGACTAGAGCAAACTCAACCCGACGTGGCTTCGTTGGCTTCGCAGGCAATTCACTGACTGGAACCGCATTGGCTGCAATGCTGATGCGCGATCAGTCGGTCCGCGCGGATGCTGTTCCGGGTGAGGCTGACGGTTTGCCACATCACAGTCCGAAGGCTAAACGTGTCGTTCATCTTTGCTTGTGCGGCGGTGTGAGTCATATCGATTCGTTTGACTACAAGCCGGAACTGGAAAAGTTCCACGGCAAATCGTTGCAGGCCGATGAACGACCTGCGACTTTCTTCAATCAAATCGGCTTGATTCGAAAAAACGACTGGGAGTTCAAACAGCGCGGAGACAGTGGATTGTGGGTGTCGGAGTTGTTTCCGCATCTCGCAGAAGCTGCAGATGAATTGACAGTCATTCGATCGATGGTCGCGGATTCTGCGAACCATACTCCGGCGACATTTGAAGAGAATTCCGGATTTCGCCTGAACGGATTTCCTGTGATGGGATCATGGGTCTCGTACGGACTTGGCTGCGAAACGGACGAGTTACCATCATATGTCGTGCTGCCGGATGCTCGGGGATTGCCAGCGGGCGGGACGATCAATTGGTCCAATGGGTTCTTGCCAGCTCAACATCAGGGCGTGGCGTTTCAGACAAAAGGGTCCGCGATTCATGACCTGTTTCCAGCGCGTGAACTTTCGAACGCACACGAAATCGCCAGTCGCGAACTGCTGGCCAAAATCAATCGCATTCATCTGGACAATGTCGGCAGCGAGGACGCGCTTCTAGCACGCATGCGAAGCTATGAACTGGCAGCCAAGATGCAGTTGGCGGTGCCTATGGTGACCGATCTCAACCAGGAAACCGCCGCGACGCGAACTCTGTACGGACTGGACGATGAAGTCACAGCCGATTTCGGAAGTCGTTGTCTGCTGACACGTCGCCTGCTTGAAAAAGGCGTGCGGTTTGTGCAACTGTTCTCCGGTGGCTCATTCGGGTCGCCTCGCATCAACTGGGACGGGCACGAAGATGTGAAGGAGAATCACACTCGGGAAGCTGCTCGACTTGATCAACCTGTCGCGGCACTGCTTCGCGATCTTCGCGAACGTGGAATGCTGGACGACACGCTGGTCTTGTGTACGACAGAATTTGGTCGCACCCCGTTCACTCAATCCGCGCTCGATCAAATCGGAGCTGGCCGTGACCACAACATGTACGGGTTTTCAATCTGGATGGCCGGTGCCGGACTTAAGCACGGCATGGCTTATGGTTCAACCGATGACATTGGCTGGAAGGCCGTTGAAAACCCGGTTCACTGGTACGACTACCACGCGACAGTGTTGCATCTACTCGGCATTGACCATGAACGTCTGACTTATTACCACAACGGCATCCAGAGGCGTCTGACGAATGTGCATGGCGAGGTGTTGCGGGAGATTTTGACGTAGGACGGGAATTGAGTAGTCCGACCTGTCTCAGGTCGGATTCCTGCAATGCCGTTATATCTTTGACCACCGACTTTCGGCCGCTCGCCCCGTCCCGATCGACCATGCTGAAGGATGCAGACCTGAGGACAGGTCTGCCTACTTGCTTCGCACTAAGACCCGCAGCCGCTTTGAGGCATAACTCCCGCCATTGCCGGTGAAAGTCCAGTCACGAGTCTGGCCCGTGCTGTTTCCGATTCCGATGTCAGCAGCATTTCCAACGACCCAATGATTGATCGCGAACAATGTCTGGCCAGCGGCAAAGTTATGGATCTGCATCGAGCATATCCGTCCATCGGAGGGAATTTCTCATCACCAAAGTCATAGACCAGCGTATATTCTTTGGCGACTGGCAACTGACTGAGAAAATCCGGCAGTTCGCCAGCTCGGCACGCACCGACCGGCAAACCAGATGCGCCGGTCAGGTTCGGTTCAGCCAGCATGTGCCACGCGAATCGAAATGCGACGGGCGTCTTGACGTTTTCGGCCGAGAGGATTACTGCGTCGCCATCGATACTGGCGGTCGCTGGTTGGAAACCATTCGATCCCGCACCAATGATTTCAAATCGCGTTGGCGCTTCACCGTCGCGAGTTTTCAATCCGCCACCGATGTTCTTGAACTTCAGTTTCAGTCGATCGCCAAGGACTTCCAGTGAGTCGAATTCGGGACTGTTGGCAACGAGATCCTGCTTACCGTAGTCATTCTTAAGTGCCAGCAAAGCCAGTCGATATCCGACATCCTGTTTGTTCGGTGGATGAATGTCATGCAGCGTGGCGATGTCATTGATAACAACCATGCCTGTGTGTGCAATCTGCCCAGCCCCAGATTCGAATCTTCATCTGCTGTTACAGAACCATGTGATCGCCGAAAACCGCAGGCAATCGGACGTCAGCGTGTGCCACACTACCTGGTGAAAGCAGTGCAGACACGAATGTCGCGATGAACAGCAATCGAAAATCAAAGTTCTTCATGGCGGGGGGAGATTTCAAGTTTGAGGTTTGAAGAGTAGACACCCGCTCACGTCGCCGGCTGGTGCTTCGCCAGTAACTCCGCAATCTGCACGGCGTTGGTCGCAGCGCCTTTGCGGAGGTTGTCTGAAACGCACCAGAACGTGATGCAGTTTGGATGCGAAATGTCTTTGCGGATCCGACCGATAAATACTTCGTCGCTGCCATCACAATTCGATGGCATGGGATACTGTCCAAGTTCAATATTATCAACGACCGTAATGCCTGGCGTCGCCGTGAACAACTTTCGAGCTTCCTCAACGGACAACGGTCGTTCCGTTTCTACGTTCACCGTTTCGCTGTGACAGTTTGAAACGGGGATGCGAATGCAGGTCGCGCAGATCTGAATGGATTCGTCGCCAAGAATCTTGCGAGTCTCGTAGACCATCTTCATTTCTTCGCTGGTGTAGCCGTTCTCCTTGAAGCCGCCGATCTGAGGAATTGCGTTGAACGCAATCGGATGCTGGAAGACCTTGTACTGATAGTCAGCGTTATTTAAGGCCGCTCGACTTCCGTCGATCAGATCCGCGGTGCCCTGCAGTCCTGCGCCGCTGGTGGCCTGATAAGTACTCACAACAACGCGGCGAACTTTTGCGGCATCGTGCAGAGGTTTCAATGCCAGCACCATCTGAGTTGTGGAACAATTTGGGCTGGCGATGATTCCCTTTGCATCAAGTGCTGCCTGTGGATTGATTTCCGGAATCACAAGAGCCACGTCCGGATCCATGCGCCAATAGCCGGACTCGTCAATGACTTTGCAACCGGCTTTGATAGCGGATGGAAAATATTCTGCTGCCGTCTCGTCCGGCGTACTTCCGATCACCAAATCGATGCCTTTGAAGCAATCGTGCGTCAGTTCTTCCACCGTGATTTTTTGGCCTGCGAAGTCGATCACTTGTCCGGCGCTGCGTGCCGATGCCAGAAAGCGGAAATTCCGGGCGGGGAAATTACGTTCAGCCAGCAATTGCAGAATAATTTGCCCAACGGCACCAGTCGCGCCGACGACGGCTACGGTGTTAAACACAGAACAGACCTTTCGAGGAAAACGGGGGGATTTATTGACGCAGGAGTATACAAATTGTTTGAGAACAATCCGCTTCAATTGAACGAATTCCCGAAACGGCTTGAATGATAAACGCCGCAGATTGATAATCTACACTTGGAAACACAGAGGGGATCCGTCGGTTAGCTGCTGGAGATCAGATCTTTGTTCCGACGCTCCTGCCTCGGAACATAGTCCTCTGGAGGCTCCTGCCTCTCGTGTTTTCGCTGGAGGCAGGAGCCTCCCACGCATTGAGTTCCAGGGCTGGAGCCCCGGAACGAGAAGTGAATATCGGTGCGATCATGCGGGGATTAAAATTCCCCGTTCGCCAAACTTAAACTCTGAAAATGAAAGCGTTTACACGATGCGTCGATCCTGCATCCTTCTGATTCTTTGTCTTGGTACTCACGGCGGCCTCGCACGTGCCGAGGAATTGCCCGGCATTGTGAAAGAAGAACCGGCCGACGGTTTTTCATTCAAGACAGACCAGGGTTGGATGGTTCCATACGATGTCAAGATTCCAGGCACGGAAATCGTGTTTCGCATGATGCCGATTCCTGGCGGCGAATACATGATGGGAAGCCCCGATGCTGAAGCCGACCGCAAAGCCGACGAAGGGCCTTTGCGAAATGTCGTTGTGGAACCTTACTGGATGGCGGAATGCGAAGTTAAGTGGGAAGAATACAAGCTGTTCATGCAGTTGTATCGGTCGCTGAAGGAATTTGAAGAACGCCGTATTCGCTCGGTCACAGATGCAAACAAGATTGATGCAATTACAACTCCAACTCCGCTTTACGAACCAGACTTTACATTTGAATACGGCGAAGATCCAAAGCAGCCGGCAGTTTCCATGACTCAATACGCTGCGAAGCAATATACAAAATGGTTGACGGCGATCACCGGGCAGCAGTTTCGGCTTCCTACCGAAGCAGAGTGGGAATATGCCTGTCGAGCTGGCAGTACGACGGCCTATTCGTTTGGTGACGACGCATCGGAGCTGGGCGAGTACGGCTGGTTCGCAGACAACACAAATTCTGAAGGCACAAAGCAAGTTCGCCAGAAGAAGCCAAATCCATGGGGACTCTACGACATGCATGGCAACGCGGCCGAATGGTGTATTGATGGATACGGACCATATGCCACGTCCACAAAACCCGTTAATGCCGCTGCGGACTGGGTTCGCACCGACCAACCGGATCCGCGCATTGTTCGAGGCGGAATGTGGGAATTTTCGGCCGCAGAATGCCGTTCTTCATCGCGACTTGGGTCGAACGATCTGGAATGGAAAGCTTACGATCCCAACCGCCCACGCAGCCCATGGTGGTACACGACTGACCCAGCGCGCGGTGTCGGTTTTCGCTTGCTGAGGGCTCTGAAGCCGCTGCCTCGTGATGAGATCGAAGAGTTCTGGAAAATTGACAGCGAAGATATCGATTTCGATGTTGATGACAGAATTCGTGGCGGTCGCGGGGTGTTCGGGCTGGTCGATAAAGATCTGCCTCAGGCAATTTTGGACCTGCAGAAATAAAAGTGCGATGCTGTTTGGCGGGGTTCGAGATCAACACAAGCTGACGTTGTTTTTTCATCAGGGCGGGTTTGGAGACACGTCCTACGGCAAATTGGTGAATCGATACCATCGCAAACCTTTGATTCCATGATTCTGCTCCGTCCTCAGGGGCGACGGCTGAAAGTTGTCGATGGCGGTAAAGAGATTGCCGCACTGCTTTCCTGACGCTGACGGCATTGAAAAACGCACGTTGACTTGTCACAACTCGCGTCATAACGATTTAAGCTGACGCGATTGCGCAGGACCGGGCGGAAGTCCCGTCCTGTACCAACATTCAACGACTACGATTTTCAATCAGGCGCACGATCTCATGGTTCAGGTGAACGAAAACTTTCTGAAACTTAAAGCTGGCTATCTGTTTCCGGAAATTGGCCGTCGAGTCACGGCGTTTTCCCAGGCGAATCCATCGGCCAGGATTATTCGGCTGGGAATCGGTGACGTCACTGAACCGTTGCCACCTGCCATCATCAAAGCCATGCACGACGCTGTGGACGACATGTCACGTCGCGAGTCATTCAAGGGATACGGCCCGGAACAGGGCTATGCGTTTCTTCGGGAACCTATCGCTCAGCACGACTTCGTATCACGCGGGATCGATATTTCGGCTGACGAAATCTTCATCTCAGATGGTTCCAAATGTGATTCTGGCAACATTCTGGACATCCTTGGTGCCAGCAACCGCATTGCAATTTCAGACCCCGTGTATCCGGTTTACGTCGATACAAACGTCATGGCTGGCCACACGGGCCCGGCAGACGCGAGTGGACGATTCGAAGGATTGGTCTACCTGCCAGGCAACGAAGCAAATAACTTTGTGCCGGATTTACCATCGGTTCCCGTGGATTTAATTTATCTCTGCTATCCAAACAATCCCACTGGCACGGTGGCGTCAAAAGAAACGCTCAAACGATGGGTGGATTACGCCCGAGCCAACAACGCATTGATTCTGTTTGACGCCGCCTATGAAGCCTTCATTTCGGATCCCACAATTCCGCACAGCATCTACGAAATTGAAGGTGCGAAGGATGTCGCGATTGAATTCCGTAGTTTCAGCAAGAGCATTGGCTTCACCGGCGTGCGTTGTGGTCTGACTGTTGTGCCGAAGCAACTTATGGGCACGACATCATCAGGTGAAAAAGTTTCACTGCATCAACTGTGGAACCGTCGACAGTCCACCAAGTTCAATGGCGCATCATACGTCGTCCAGAAAGGTGCGGCTGCGGCCTATTCTCCCGAGGGCCAGGCTCAAATGCGAGGACTGGTCGACTTCTACATGGCGAACGCCAAACTGTTGCGTGAAGGCCTTGGCAAAGTCGGAATCAAAGTTTTTGGCGGCGTGAACGCACCGTACGTGTGGTTACAAACACCAAACAATCTTTCCAGTTGGGATTTCTTTGATGTTCTGCTGAGCAAAGCTCATGTCGTCGGAACCCCCGGCAGTGGCTTCGGTGCGGCGGGTGAAGGCTATTTCCGCCTGAGTGCATTTAACAGCCGACAGAATGTTGAGGAAGCCCTGGAACGCATCTTCAAGGTGATTTAGCGTGAGTCGAAGTTGTCAACTGGGGCGGCGTTCATCCGCATTCGCGGATTCGCTTGCCTCAGGCTGATATACCCGAGCCTTTCAGGCTCCATCGCAGTGCCAGGTTCGTCGATCAACGCGAACGCATTTTCTGCGCGAGTGTCACCGCGCACTTTATTTCGCGCAGAACTGTGTTTAGTCAGGAAATACCGATTCAGTTTCGGCAGAATTGCGAATTAGCCCGTCGCCGATCACCTGTTTGCTGGCGAAATCCAAATAAATGCGCATACTGCGGACTCTGGGATGAATGTGTCATGCCGGTTTGCATCAAAAATGCAGGGTTTTCCGGCCATTTTCAAATAGCCAACGGTTGAGGGGTTCATCGTGATGAAGAACAAGAAGAAGAAAAAAGACGACGAAGCGACAACGTCAGCGGCAAGCACTGCGACCGTCGCGCGAGTCACCGAGATTATTGCTTCGTCCCCGACGAGTTTTGAAGACGCAGTTGCTGTGGGTGTTGCACGTGCCTGCAAGACATTGAAAAATGTCACTGGCGCATGGGTTCAGGATCAGAAAGTTGACGTTGTCGATGGCAGGATTTCATGCTTTCGAGTCAACTTGAAAGTGACTTTTGTGCTCAACGAGTAAAGATCAGTCCCGAAAAGTACGTCAGGCTTTCCAGCCTGACATGCAGCAACAAAAGTCAGCTTGGAAAGGTTGACGTACTTTATTTCCGGGAAGATACACCGCTCGACATACTCTACTTCAGGAACCAGCAGGACCTGAAGCGATGACGTTGAGATCGACAGCGTTTGCATATTTTTCGAAGTTTGCGCAAAACCGTGCGGCGAGTTTGCGAGAGGCGTCTTCGTAAGCTGCGGCATCGTTCCACGCAAGTTTTGGCTGCATCATCTCTGCGGGGACTCCTTTACATTCGGTGACAACATCCAGCCTCATAATCGGATCTCGTACGACCGGTGCTGATGCCAATGTTCCTGAATGAATGCCGTCAATAATTGTCCTGGTAAATCGAAGTGGCATGCGGCTTCCTGTTCCAAACGAACCGCCCGACCAGCCTGTGTTGACGAGCCAGACGTTAGCATTGTGGTTTCGGATTTTTTCCGCCAGCAATTTTGCATAAACGCTCGGATGCCACACCAGAAACGGGCCACCAAAACAAGGGGAGAATGTGGCTTCCGGTTCGTTGATTCCGACTTCGGTGCCAGCCACTTTCGCCGTGTACCCACTGATGAAATAGTACATTGCCTGTTCTGGGCTTAATCGTGCCACGGGCGGCAAAATTCCGAATGCGTCGCATGTCAAAAAGATGATGTCGGAAGGGTGATCTGCAACGCAGGGGATCTTCGCATTTCGCATAAACTCAATCGGATAAGCGCCGCGAGTGTTTTGCGTAATTGATGTATCATTGAAGTCCACATGGTGATGCCCTTTATCATAGACAACATTTTCGAGTACGGATCCGAACTTCAACGCTTCAAAAATTTCAGGTTCTGACTCCATCGTCAGGTAGACAGCTTTCGCATAGCAGCCGCCTTCGATATTAAATATTCCGTTATCAGACCAGCCGTGTTCGTCGTCGCCGATGAGAAATCGTTTGGGGTCCGCTGACAAGGTGGTTTTGCCGGTACCTGACAATCCAAACAGAACAGACGATGCTCCGGAATTGCGATCCATCGTCGCCGAACAGTGCATCGAGAGGATGCCCTTGCTTGGCAGGAAATAATTCATAAACGTGAACACGGCTTTCTTCATTTCCCCGGCGTACTCTGTGCCAAGCAAAACGACTTCGCGCTTTTCCAGACTCAAATCCACGCTGGTCCGGGAAGTCATTCCTGTGGTGTAACGGTTGGCCGGAAATCCGCCAGCATTGTAGATCACGAAATCCGGCTCACCGAAATCTTGAAGCTCAACATCTGTCGGCCGAATCAACATGTTATGCATGAACAGGGCATGGTAAGGTCGAGCACAGATAATGCGGACCTTGATGCGAGTATCCGGATCCCAGCCAGCATAGGCATCGACGCAGTAGATTTTGGTGCGAGTATTCAAATAATCGACAGCACGCTCGCGATTGATGGAGAACGTCAATTCATCGAGCGGGAAGTTGACGGGGCCCCACCAAACGTTGTTTTCAGAATCCGCGTGCCTGACCACACGTTTGTCCTTGGGTGATCGGCCAGTCTTGTTGCCTGAATATGCGATCAGACTGCCGGTGTCGGAAATGCTTGTTCCGGGTTCATGTCGAATCGCTTCTTCATACAAACTGCTGGGCGAAAGGTTTCGAAAAACTTCATTGACTGTGATGCCGTGCGTTTGAAGTGAAAATGATTCCGCCATCGTTTGCTTCCTTTTTGACCGTTGTTCCGAACAGGGCTTAAGTCGCCTTTCCGTGTTTTCGCTTTCTGCCCTGGAATGTCAATTGGATCAGCATTTTCGAACGCAACGTGTGACCCGAATCCTCTGTTCAGGAATACAAGGTGTGCCGATTTGAACCAATCAGAAGTCGATATGACATCGCACAGCGTAAATGCCACTGTGTCCATCAATCTGATTCGCTGCAAGTGGATCTGTTCCGAGAGGAGCCCCCACGGCACGGCTAAGATCCGAGGTGATGTAGTTGAACTGGAATTTTGTAAAGTCGTTCAGATACCAGTTGAGTCCATAGGTCATATTTTGCATGGAGCCACCGTTGATGCCTCCCGAATTCAGGTTCACTGTCGAATACCGTGCTGCGAGTTCCCATGCCCCTGCGCCGCCCTTGCCAACTGCACACGTTGGTTTTATGCGTCCAAGAACTGCATTTGGTTTATTGTATGGGCGATGCTCGCCAGTCAGAATATATCCAGTTTGAGCGTAAAACGATGGAAAGACCGCAGTGCCGCCGCTGGTCAGATTCATGACGTTGAAACGCATTTCAGATTGAGCGTGCCATGGTCCCCGTGTTGATGCAAATTCCGCATTGAACAAATTCGCGTTGTTCGCCCCAAACAGTCCTGTGCTGGTATAAAATGGAATCCCACCCAAGCCTGGAAGTGTGCCCGGGTCTGTAAGGCTCGTCGTTGCAATCGGGCCGGTTGTCGGGCCAACATATTCCGGGTTATTGGCGTAACGAAATTGGTTATGTGGATCGTTGACAAACGAATAGCCCGCTCCCGTATGTATCAGGAAATCAGACTGTTTGTCTTCGGCTGCGACCGCCGTAATTCGTGACGCCAGGCCATATCCGCCATCGCCAAAGCTATTGCCAAACTGATTGGTTCCAGTCCTGAAAGCCGACGCCGCCCATGTGACATTCTCGTCTGCGGTCATATCGTAGAACCCCAGACCAATCTGTCGAAACGGGCCCATTGGCTGTGTTACCGGTCGCTCCAGAAACGTCAATTCCTTAACGCTTGTCAATTCATCCATACCGAACGGCATGCGATACTGGCCAACTCGAACATTACCCAGCAGCGGGACTTTTGAAAATGTCACCCAGTTGTCCATGAATGTCGGACGACCGGCGAAGGCGAAGTCCAGTTCCAGCATGTAACTGGTGTTTTCCGTCAGCTTGCCCACGCCTGCCAGACGGGCGCGGCGGAAACCAGCATTGTCTTCAAGATTGCCCAATTGCGCGGTGCTGCTTGCGCTCTGTTGAAACCAGCCTGCATCTGCTTGAAAGAAGCCTGTCAGTTTAGCGGTTGGATAAATTGTCGGAGCGGGAGCGTTAAGTTTGTCTGTTAGTTTCTGCAGTGAATCCGACTTTTTGTCCGTGGCTGAAAGCTGGGCTTTCAATTCATCCAGCTCTCTTTGCAATTCAGAAAACCGGATATCAATCGGATCGACGCTTACCTGAGCGGCTGCTTCTTCAGCCGATCCGCCCGTGGTTGATGTCAGGTACGGGGTTTCAATGTCGTTGCTGAACGGGGTCGATCCGTCTTGACCAAAAGCCGTGAAACACGAGACCGCGAGTGTGATCGCTGCGGCTGATGCAAGACTTCGGCAGATGCTGCCGGTTGGAATGCATTTCCGCCACTCTTGACGTGTGATACCGCTCATACGAATCCTTCCGCAGCACTACGCTCTTGTCAAAACCGTCGGACCTCTGTGCTACCGAACTCCAATTCGGCTTTCGAACAAAGGTGTTGCTACAGACGGTCCAATCCTCCACGTGTATTTGGCGGGGCCTGCTAGTAGTATCGGTGGCACGGAATGTCGGGGAGATCGTATGGCTTTGTTTGGCTACAAAACGACCACAGGTGCTAATCCTGCAGTCGACAATGTCTCCGTAACCGTTGTTTCCATGATCTACGACATCACCAGCCCGCCAGGTCGCGATTTCAAGCGTTCTGAAAGTCGTGGCATCAGACCGTATGACAATGCCAGCAGCTTGATCGGATGAATTGTGGGAATGGTGGCAGCTTGTTCCATTTGCATGCGACATGCGCTGCAATCTGTCACGCCAGCAATGGCATCGACCGTTTGCATTTCGCGAATAAGTTCGGCACCGATCTCGATTGATTTTTGGAAGTTCGCCGCTGCAATTCCAAAGGTGCCCGCCATTCCCGTACAGCCTTTTTCGATAGGCACGACTGTGAGATCGGGAATGAGTGCCAGCAATTCCAGCATTGGCGTACCTTTTCGCAATGCCTTCACATGGCAAGGTGTGTGCCATGCAATTCTCATTGACAGGGGAGCAAAATCGCGTTTGAGTTTGCCTCGGCGATGCAGTTCCGCCAGAAATGTTCCGGCGTCGATTGTTTGCTGAGCAACAACCTCCGCGTCATCGTTAGGAACAAGCATTGGGTATTCCTGTGTCAGGCACACCGCAGCCGACGGTTCTGTGCAGACGATAGGATAGCCTTCCCGCGCTGGTTCGATGAGTTCACGGATGTTTTGTTCCGCAAGAGCCCGCGCACCAGTGAGATCGCCGTTAGTGAACATTGACATTCCGGAAACCGTTTGAGCAGGTGGAATGAATACTCGATAGCCATTGTGTTCCACAACACGCACGAATGCTTCAGCAAGCTCCGGGTCGTGACTATTGGCGAAGTAGTCAACAAAGTACACGATTGTGGGTCTGTTGCCTCCGGGTGAACCTGAGTTTTCATTTCGCAATACACGTTGCGATTCGAGAAAGGGAGTTTGCGTGAATCGGGGAAGTCGACGTTGGGCAGAAATCCCGAGAAACCGTTGTATACTCTTTCTGAACAGCGAATTGTTCAGCAGTCGATTTGTCAGAAACGAAATTCGGGACGCCATTCGGGAATACGTGTGGACTCGCGATAACAACCATGCCGTTTTGCTAAGCCCGTGTGTTTGGACATGCTGAGCGCGTGCTTCGATCAGGAGATGCGGGATATTGACTTCCGAAGGACACTCCAGTTGGCATTGTTTGCAGTTGAAGCAGCTTTCCAGAAGTCGCGATGAGTTCTCGTTGGCAATCAAGTCATGGGCACTATCTGTACAAAGACTTCTGCGAATAATGTTTGCCTTGGCGCGAGGTGAAAGTTCTTCTTCGCCATCTTCTGAAGTGAAGGGGCACATTCGTTGAGGGGCGAGTTGGACTCGGCATGTCCCGCATCCGTTGCAGCGAACGGCAGCATCGGTCGCTTCTTCAGCGGTCCATGCCAGTTGCATAATCGGCAACAATGGTGTTGATCGTGCCGTCGCTGCGTTTTCGATCGTCGGCGCAGTGCGGCGCAGATACTTAACCGTTAACGAAGGATCGTTGCTGATGATTTTATCCGGGTTCAGCAATCGCTGTGGATCGAAGACGTCCTTGATCTGCTGGAATACGCGATAAAGCGGCCCATATTGAGTTCGAATGAACGCCGTGCGGGAAAGACCATCACCGTGCTCACCGGAAATCGTCCCTCCAAATTCACGTACTTTTCGGTACAGATCCCTGGCGATTGCTTCCATCGCATTTTCATCGCCACGATTCGGTACGGACATGATCGGTCGAAAGTGAAGCTGACCCGATGCTGCGTGGGCATACATAGTCGCCGTCACTTCGTGCTTTTGAAAGATCTTCTGGGCCGCTGGCAAAAATTCCGCCAGGCACTCAGGGGGAACGGCGATGTCTTCGACAAATGGCAACGGTCGCGAACTACCTCGCAAGCTGGCCAGTAACGATACAACTTTTGCCGGCAGTGCCCACAGGAGTTCGACGTCTTCGAAAGTGGATGCCTGCCGCGTTATCTGGAAATCTATTTTTCTATCCTGAAGCAATCGCTGCGAATCTTCTAGACGCTGGCGGACTTCCTGTTCACTGAATCCCGGAAATTCGATGATCAGTCCAGCTTCAGCATCCGGCAGAATGAGATCACGAAATCTTTGATCTGCGCCGCGTCCCAGACTCAAAAGTCTGCGGTCAAGAGCGTCACAGGCGCTGGGTTCAAGCGGCAAGATCAGTTGCATCGCCTGCACTGCGGATTCCAAAGTCCGAAACATCAGGATCGCCGCTGATCGATATTTTGGCAGCGGCATTGTGAATAAAGTGGCTTCTGTAAACAGGCCCAGTGTCCCTTCAGATCCTACCAGCATTCTGGCAAGATCCATGCTGTTTCCCTGCAGAATTCCTCGCAGGCGATATCCGCAGCAGTTTCTGAGCAGCGGCGGTTGATGTTCGCGAATCAACGCCTCGTTGTCTCGAAGAATCTGCTCAACCTGCTGCAACAACTGAGTGCGTCGTGTCGTTCGCGTCATCGATGAAAGTCGCAGTGATTCCGGCTGCGCGGAATCCGAAAGAATCACAGCGCTGTCTCGATTCAATACGTTGGCTTCGTTTGAACTTGATTCTCCAGCGAGCAGTTCGCGACCGAATTCTACACGCTGACCGCCAGAGAGAACACATTCAATACTTTCGACATGATCGCGTGCTGAACCAATTCGGACTGCGTGTGAACCAGCACCATCAACACCAAGCATTCCACCAACTGTTGTGATGAGGCCATTTGACGGGTCTGGTGCAAAGTATCGCTCGCGTGGCCGCAACTGTTGATTGAGTTTTTCCCGAACAACACCTGCCTGAACACGGACACGATCATCGGAAATTGAAATGATCTGATTCATGTGTCGTGAAAAATCGATCACGATACCGTGGCCGATCGCGCCGCCAGCCAGTCCGGACCCGGCCCCTCGTGCAATCAGTGGGACACTATTGTTGGCAGAATAGGCCGCAAGAATTTCGACATCCTTGGTGTGACGGGGAAAAGCCACCGCCAGCGGTTCCATTTCATACAGGCTGGCATCAGTTGAATAGGCGGCAAGAGCCACTCGATCGACGCGAATTTCTCCTTCGATCGCGTCGTTGAGATCTTCCGAAATTCGTCTTCGCCGTTCTTCCACTTAAACCCGTTCTGTATGCCAATGCTAATGAGTTGCTGCACGCTGTCGCAGATCCTGTTGTCGATAGCGTTCTGCTGTTTCGAGATCGAAGCGTGGATGTTCTTCGCTGATGCTGGTCTTGCGATGCCGTGCGGCGCAACGGTAACAGACCAGCATGTCGCCCATCATCGTATACAATACCATATCAACTAAACCAGCCACCATCAGAATACCGATCGCGATTGCCGGGTGATAGGTTGCCCAGGCAATGCAACTCAAAATGGCTGCAGTTGCTACAAGCGCTAAGCCTAACGCAGGTGGAAAATCCTTTTGACGCCATAAATCCTGGCATCCACATATCCGGCAGCGGCATAGCTTTCCATCAGCGAAGTCCTTTTCTCCTTCATCACGACGCCAATGGCATTCATCGCACTGAACAGCAGAATTGACAGGTGCGGGGGTTACCTGACGTCGCTTCTGACACGCGGGACATTGGAAAATAATTTGAGTTGCCATATTGGTAGTCTTTTGAGTTTTCCGACTATCCGGTCACTTTTATTAGTACGGTATCCGCAGATCACCTTCCAACAAAGCAGCGGCCATTTCACCCATAAAAACGAGAATAAGGGCTGCGAACAGTACCCCGGTTGCCGCCTGTGTATTTCGATATTTCAGAATTTTCACAACTACGATCGATGTTGTGAAGGGAATCAGGATGCCACCGATAATTCGCATAAGAAGCCACAACAAATGGACCAGGTCGTGTGATACGAAGCCGAATCGGCCAATTGCAATTCCTGTCATTAGAAATCGAAAGATGGCTGCAACCGCCAGAGTTTTAGCGAACCACGATAGAGGTCCGATCGACATGGTTGGGGTCGTCAGATACCAGTGTCCCAGAAGCATCCCCGTCAGTGTGGCGCCCAGCACCGTGGATGAAGCAAAATTTGACAGAAGCATCTGGCACGAATCCAGGCTGGTGCCGGCTTCCAGCGAGAAACAAACCTGGGAGAGCACAGACAGAAGGGCAATCAAATAAATTGCGATGGCACCCGGTGTTCGACGGCCCAACTTCCAGAAGATGTGTCCCGCATATGCGACGCATGCAGCAACAATTTGAGCGATGTAAACGAATCTGTTTGCGAAATCGGAGCGTGCTGCTGAAATTGCTGACGCAGGCTCGGATGGATCAGCAAATCGCGCCAGGCTGCCATCGGGATCCTGGCGGGACGAAACGATTAGTACTAACAGGACGCTCAATCCCAGCGCGACCAGCATCTGAATTCGAAAGAATCCATCTGTGACTTCTTTGCGCGGCATCAGCAGCCACATCATGGCGATGCCGACGAGAAGTTTCATTAAAAAACTCTCAATCATGACAGGCCATCACTTGCCATTAATCAAGGCCATGGCTTCTGCACGGCTGGCGAGATTGTTGCGAAACATTCCACGCACGGCACTTGTGACAGTTAACGCACCCGGCTTTTTGACGCCGCGAATCGTCATGCATGTGTGTTCGGCTTCGACTACGACGATGACACCGTGAGCTGTGAGTTCATTTTCGATCAGATCCGCAATCATGTGAGTCATGCGTTCCTGCACTTGCGGGCGACGGGCAATTTCATCGACGACACGTGCCAGTTTGCTTAGCCCAGTGACTTTGCCACGAGGAATATATCCAACGTGGGCCTTGCCCATGAACGGCAGCAGATGATGTTCACACATGCTGCTAAATGAAATGTCGCGAACCAGCACCATTTCGTCATACTGTTCTTCGAAGACTTTTTGCAAATGTCGACCCGGCTCAACATGCAGTCCGCCAAAGATCTCTGCATACATGCGAGCGACTCGGGCTGGCGTTTCTTTCAAGCCGTCTCGATCAGGATTTTCGCCTACGGAAAGAAGTATTTCACGAACGGCCGCTTCGATTCGCGGCTGATCGACGACGCGTGCTTCGGGAGGAATCGCTCCGCTGGCGAGGATATTATTGATATCGGTCATTGATGCCCCTGACTGTCCTGCTGTGTGAACTGAATTCCACAGAATTCATTGCTACCCTCGATTCTAGGATTCCCGCAGAATTCGAACACCATAACACGACGCGAATCGCAGGAACGGGGCGAATTTCGCAGGAACGGAATGGTCCTTCAGCGATAGAGGCTCATCCGCGACATGGCTACGGTCGATTGAGTTCCCGCAGGCAGACCGCTGGAAATGGCTGCGGACTCTCGATCGATCATTTCTGGAGGTGTAAAACGATCCAGACGCGGGCGGAAAACGACCAGCAAATACAAGGGCATATACCATTGAACGTAGGAACCGATATCGTCGGGATACCACATTTGAGCAGCAACAACCAAGGCTGTGGAATTGGCCAGCAGATTCTCCAGGTTCCGTGGACGCGGCAATACAGTCATTGCCGTCAGCATTACGAAGAAAATTGCGGCCATCGGAATGCGGATAAACAGATGACTCATCGGAGTCTGAGAAATGCTGAGCGTGTCGTCCAGCAGACGATAGACGGTCCAGTTTGTACTTGAGACGACTCGGTAGTAGAAAGAATCAGCGTCACCGGAAATCATCATCAGACATGTCGCGAGTACCACAACTACACCCAGGACAGATGCCCCGAATCGTATGGCTCCTTGACGTCCATAAAATACTGCCCACAGCGGGAGCAGGAAGACTGCAAAAAATAATGTTCCGCAAGCCAGACCGAGCAACACGCCAGCGACCATCGGTTTTCGGTAACTGGCAATCGCCCAGGTTAAACATGCGGCGGGCAATACGTGGCTTAACTTGTGTACGTTCGCCGCAGTGCATGGCAGCAGCAGATACAGGCAGCTCATCGCAACGCCAAGCTGGATGCTGGAAAAATGCTGACGTCCGATATACAGCAATCCCAGGATCACGACCATGTGTGCGATCACAACCAGAATTCGCGCGACGAGAAGTTCCGTACTGCGTGTTTCACCCGTATTGACTGAAACCGAATTCGGCAAGGTTCCCGACAATTGTGCCACCGCCGCCCCACCGGCTGCAATTAAAGTTTCCGTCGGGGCTGGTACGTCGTTGATTTCATTGCTGACGTGAACTTCGCGTCGCTGCAACAACGCGCGGCCGTGTTCGATGGCCTTCACATTCGTAACGGGGGCTGGTTTCAGAAATACTCCAAACGCCAGAATTGCAAATGCTGGCACGCACAGGAATGCCAGTCCCGCTTGATTCAAATTCTGGTCAAGGCGAGGGCGGCGTGTCAGAGATTCGTCAAACAGCAATCGGATCACCAGCAGAACCGCGAGCACTACAAGCGCGAGTGAGCTCCATGTATACATCGGATGTTGCACGTCAGACGTTGAATTCGATTCAATGGCTGGAACCGTCGCTGCAGATCGTTCAAAGTTGGAGACTGGGCTGCCGACTTGGCTGGATTCTGAGGAGGCATTTGTAAATGCAGGTGCTGGTTCCGATGGACCTGGTGATTTCGAGGCATCTTGTGCATCCGCTGCACCGACCTCACCGGCAGGAACCACCTCACCGCCAGGATTCGTCTGAATGCTGTCAGAGCTCTGTTCGTTTGATGCGTTCGACGCATCGAGAGCCGATACCTCCGCATCTGCAACATACGTCTCGTCACGAAAATGACTGGAAACAACGACTGCTGCCGCAATCAGGAGCGTAAGAATCAAATCCAGATTACGGATTGTCAGCGCGCGGGAAAACCGGAAGTAGACTGCAATGACGAGCAGTGATGCGTATGCCAGCCACGGAAGGTCCGCGACGGGAGCTAACGGGAATTGTGTTTCCATTGCTTTCAACCGTTGGAAGTAACGTCACCATGATTTCAACAGGACGACTCATTGCCTGGTGATAGCGACATCCGACCAAACAAAACACGCATACATCATGCAGCGTGAACCCAGAAGGCTTCCGTCCCCACGGAAGCAAAGGTATTGGAAATTCAGGCAGCGAAACGCCGGTCCTTATCGGGAACGGCGTGCTGCGACTGATGATTCAATGACCCTACGTCTCCATTGGACGTGTTTCTGAGCCGATTGGCAACTGGTTGTTGATCATTTCTGTGATTCCGTCAGGATTTTCCAAAGTCCCCCATGACTGGTTTGACACGTCGTGCGGGCTACGGCCGATTCGGAAATTTTCCCATGCAGCAAGTTCCCGTCAAATCAACGGTTTGCATCAAGACCACCGGAGCCTGATGAATTTTTTCCACCACCTTTGCCTTTTGAACCACGGCCACCACCACTTAAAGCAGCGCCGCCACTCATGCCACCACCGTAGCCACCACCCCCACCACTCATGCCCATGAAGCCACCTGCGCCGCCTTCTCCTGTCATGCCCTCGGGACTATACAGACCGTCGGTGTTTTCACTTTTCTTCAGGTGTTCATAAATTTTCAGTACTTCTTTGTAAAAGGTCTCGTCCATTGCTTCAGTTCGTTTATTGCCGCCGTTGTTGATGGAGTCTCCGGCATAGCGAATCACAATGGCTCCATTGCTGTCGATCACAGTCATGCGGTCCGCAAGTTGTTTAGTCTGACCACGCATGGAATCGATGTAGGACTTGAGTTCCGGGCTGTCGCCGCTGTTCAATCGCATCGACGGAGTTACAGCGGCCAGCAAATCAGGCGACTTAAACTCCACACTCTGTATTTCAACCTTCGACTTGGTGAGATCTACGACTTCCGCATCTGCCTTGCCACCAACGCGGGCTCCAACACGAATTTCAAGATTCGCCATGACAGGCGTGCCCGCTTTTTCATTCTCGTAGTACATGCCGACTTTCGCTGACTGCGGATTGTCTGCACGCTGCGTGTAGTAGCGATAAGACTGCGGCACATAAGTTGCCGGAGTTGGTTCACTCCAGTCTGAAAAAATTGTGGCATCATTTGCCAGATCTGGTTGTTCGAGTTCGTCGATTGGATATTTGAAGTTAGGATTTTTCATTTCCAGACGGACGCGATAGATGTAGGTATTACCACGATCGCAAGTGAAGTCCATGAAACGTACCAGAAGCACACGCCCTGCCGTCATCGCGGCAGTGATGAGTTTCTTAAGTTCTTCTTTGTTATCGTATTTCGATTTTGTGCCCGGGTCTTTAGTCTGCGACATCTCGGAAGACATTGCGTCCATGACACCTGAGGTATCGTTAACAGCATTATTGAGATCTGTGCTGTTCAGCATGAAGCGCGAGAAACCGCCTTTCTCCGTCTGATCTGGCAGCATTTTCCTTCGCTTTTCTGCTTCTTCAAGCAGCTTTGCCTGATAACGATCAACGAGCTTTTGTTCTTCTTCATCCAATTTGAAATTTTCAAGCTGCCTATGTGAGGCGTCTTTCGCCTGCCACTTGCCAGCAGCAAGTCGAGGTAGTGGCATGGTCAATTCGCTACGAGTTACGCCTGGATTGACGACGTCAAAATCGAATGCCAGCGATTTCTCCAGGATCTCACCGATCTCATCGGTTGACAGACTTTCCCATTCACCTGACCATGGGTCGACACCCTGTACTGCCTTCTTACGCTCAATCTGAAATCCGACAAAGTCAACCGCTCTTGAAACCAGTGGATCATTTTGCGGAAGATGCAACGACTGAGAAACCGATCGGATCTGCTCAAGCAGAGGAAAAATCATGCGAACCGAAACGCCGCTATAGTAGCGAACTTTGCGTTCGGCATTCGCGGACGTCATTCCTCCGTACGAATCATAACCGCCCTCGCCGTATCCACTTCCACCATAGCTGTCCATGGTATCCATGAAGCCAGCTCCGCCCATGGACGACTCGCCGCCAGAGGCACCGGGATAACCGCTCGCACCGCCTGACCCACCGGCGTAGCCACCGCCGCCAAGTCCTGGTGAAGACTGTCCGCCTGCCATGCCAAGTCCTCCTGCCATGCTAGGACCACCAGCCATTCCAAGACCGCCAGCCATCCCAAGACCGCCAAGACCGCCACCGGGTAACCCACCGCCGCCGCCAGTGGCACCGAAGATATTTGCTGCGTCGTCACTCACCTTCGAAGTTTTTTCAGTGCTGGTTATCTTCGCATCTGTGGATGCTTCAGTTTCGTCGTCAACTGCGTCAGGCTTTTCTGCCATAACAATCGCAATCGCTGTTGATTCCGGATTGATCGGAGCCATGACTGATACGGCTCCTCGACGTTCGCGTTGAAGATGAATCGGAGCATCCCATGGTCCCGCCATCGCAAACTGTTCAAGATCTTCCGTTTCAGATTGCATGCGCTGAGCCAGCGTCAACACATCGGGAGTGTCATCGAAGGCACTGCGTTTTTCTTCAGTAAACTGATTTGCAAGCCACGCAGATTTTGTCTTGTCAGCAGTCTGCTTCAGATCATCCGGCAGCTTTTCAGAACCGGACCAGCTGGCGGTTGCCAATCCCGTTAGTCCCAACAAAGCGACCAACGTTGCACCGATCTTTTCGCCGTGATTCAACAGCAATGCCTTGAAATCAAAACCTTTTGATTTAGCCATGGCTAGAACTCCTTAAAACTTATTAACACTGGATGCGGACTGCAGCAGAACACTGAATACAAATCACAAGGGTAGAAAACTGACTACGGGGCCTTCGATTCTGGTGGAGCTGAACTATTCGAAGGCTCCGACGAAGAACTTCCAGTCTCCGGATTTCCAGTTGCTGGTTCTGCTGGAGTTCCACCCGGTACAGCACTGCCATTACCCAGCGGAGCAGTCGTGGGGGCGGCTGCTCCTGACGGAGTTGTGTCGTTGTCAGGTAGCGGGGTGCTCCCGTCGGCTGGCGTTGCGACGACAGTCCCTTCAGGGGTGTCGTCCGACACTGGTGTTGAAATTGTTGTTGTGCCGTCAGTTGCGGAAGTTTCAGAAGTACCTGATGTCGCAGGAGCGGCCGCTGCTTCTTCTTCTGCAGATTTTTCCTCCGTCTTCTCCTGATTTAACGCTTCTTCTGGCGTCATATAAAGAGTTAATAGTCCGCCAATGCGAACTTCGATTAGCAATGGATCTGCCATTGCTGCATTCACCACTTCCACACCTTTCATCGCACCAGCGCCAAAGCCCGTTCCTGACTCCATCATGCCAGTGTCACCGGGATAACCACCTTCGGCTCCGACGCCATAGCCTCCTAAGCCACCGCCACCAGCAAGATCGCCGTATCCACCACTCGATCCGGAACTCATCAGGCCAGCACCACCGGGATAGCCGCCCATGCCACTGGATTCACCCATTCCTCCGGGCATTCCTCCGCCGTAACCACCTGAGCCGCCGCCATAACCACTCATCCCCTCACCGCCCATTCCACTGGATGCACCACCGGCACGAGACAGAATTTCTACACGAACAATTTCGACTGGAAAATCGGAGTTGGTGAGTTTGGCAAGCAGATCCGGTAAACGCTCATCACGAACTACGACATCAAGTAAGAAAGCTCGAGTCTTATACCCTTGATCCTTCTCTGCATCATCAACGTAACGAACTTCCTTCTTTGCGGCTGCCTTGCCGCCACCAAGACCGGGACCGCCGGACATAGGACCGCCAAATCCTTCACCACCTGGCATTCCCATACCGCCCATTCCGCTCATGCCCGCAGCGCCGGCGCCAGCTCCGAATTCCTCGGTCAAAACGTCTCCGCCACTTTTCCCTTCGAACGAAGTACCCGGGTGTGAAGTGCTTATGCCACCGCCTGTACCGCCACCGCCCATGCCGCCTGAATACATTGCGTCCTCACCACCGCCCATGGCTCCCATGGCCCCCATGGATCCCATGGCCCCCATGCCGCCACTCATCAATCCACCGGATTTCCCGCCTACGGCCCCTGGTTTAGTTTTGCGGTCTCCGCCGCGAAGATGAAGCCTCTTGATTTCACGCACCTGGGATTCAGTAATTCGCGTGGCGGAATCGTTGGCTTTTGAAATTGAAGTGAGCAGGGCTTTTAACAGCCAAATGTCCTCCTGATTTGACCAAATCTCATTTGAGGTTGGCCTGTTTTTTTGCCATGATTCATAAGGCTGCCGTGTAATTCGATTCGCATCGACGACCACAAGTCCTTCCCCTGTGTCGTTCTTGAATGGCTGTACGATCTTAAGCAAATCTTCAATCTGCGTTCGATAAATTGATGCCCAACGCTCACGAGTTTCTTTCGGCACATCCAAGAAATACGTAATTTCATTCATCTCGCCGCGAATCTGCTCTGGCCATTCGCGAGCTGTTTGTTGGCGTTTCCAAAGTTGAAGCGAGGCTGTTTTGTAGGAACCCTTATCTTCTTCGTTTTCCTTCTTGCCACCGGCAACCCAGGATTCATTTGGATCACTGGCACCCTGGCCTGCTTTGCCGAACGAACCTTCTACAGATGTTTTCCGTTCTGCGGTCCTGGCGGATAGATCGCCGCTTGCGTTCCACCATCCGAACAGCACAAAAACGACTGACAGTCCAAAACAGATCCAGTATTTCTGCTTCAAAATCGGTTGAAGTTTTTCCATGACATCAGCTCCAGACTAACACACTTAAGACAGATCAGGTTCAAACAGGATTTCTGGTACTACTTCTTTTTTGTCAACGCTGCTGCTTCTTCTTCAGTCACCGGAGGACGCGGATCTGTGCCGGGCCGATCCTTTTCCAGTGTTGGAATCCAGACCAATTGCACGACGAAATCCGTTCTGTCTATGATGCGAATCTTTTGTTTTTCATCTCCCGCCAGAAGTGGCCCTTTGAGAGCGATCTGATCACCATTTGCGGTGCCACCACCAGCACCACCATTCATGCCGGGATATCCGCCGGAACCACCCGGATAGCCAGAACCGCCACCAGAATATCCTGCACCTCCGCCACCAGGATTTCCTGCACCTCCGCCACCAGGATTTCCTGCACCTCCGCCACCAGGATTTCCTGCACCTCCGCCTAGATAGCCGCTCATTCCGCCAGCCATCATTCCTCCGCTTAGATCGCCAGGCATACCGGAAGTTTCTCCGCCGCCCATGTATCCTCCCATGCCTCCCATGCCACCCATGCCACCCATGCCACCCATGCCACCCAGATATCCTCCGGCTCCTCCTGACCCACCTGTCAATTGAGCACCAGCACGCTGATTTGGGTCGTATTGAACTTTGTTTGTCAGCGAAAATGCCAGGATAGGATGTGAAATCCCAATCTTGCCCACCGGTACAGAAACTCCACCCGAATTAAGTTCCCACTGCCGCAGATTCATCAGTAGCGTTTTTTCCAGATAGTTACGTTCCTTATCCAGAAGATCGGCATTCTCGTTGTTATGCAGATGGAAGCCTTTCAGCGTAACGACATAACCCTCTTTTTTCTCAGGCGCTTTTCGATCACGTGGATCGAATTCTTCCAGCATTGATTCTGGCTTCGCATCGGCAAAGGCTTTGTGCCATGCTGAGACATCAGCAACCTTCATCGTCGTAAACGACTGAATTCTAATCTTGTTTTGCAGAGTGATATCTGACTCATCCAACGCATTGTCTACATCGCGTGGCATGCACTCATTCACGGCCTTGAACAGTTCCATCCAGATGGCACGTTTTTCGAGTGGTGCCACCAGACGATTCATGTTTTCAATGATCTTCTTGTGATCACCTTCAGTTGCGCCGTAGGCTGA
>Ga0335396_10001917_pt1 | contig 26095 bp, 22 predicted proteins | sample FRY02_FD_205743 | JGI IMG/M metagenome (GOLD analysis project Ga0335396, IMG submission 205743) | Freshwater microbial communities from Lake Fryxell liftoff mats and glacier meltwater in Antarctica - FRY-02 (spades assembly) (version 2) | ecosystem: Environmental > Aquatic > Freshwater > Ice >... | reverse complement strand
CCAAATTAAACCTCGATAAACCCTACTTCTTTCATGTAGGAAGATGGGAACCTAGAAAAAATCTCGAAGGCGCTATCGAGGGGTTTGCCTGCTTTAATCTCAAATACCCCAATCAATATAACCTAGTCATTAATTGCACCTTAAAGCCCGATCAATTCATCTCACTCAACACATTAGCCAGCCAATTTAATGTCCAACACCAACTTAGGATCACAGGCCGCACCAACGACCACGAACTCAAACTTCTTTACAAAAATGCTAGGCTGCTATTTTTCCCTTCCTTTTATGAAGGCTTAGGATTACCTATTCTAGAATCCCTTGCATCAGGCACCCCCGTTGCAGTTTCAAGGACTTCTTCAATGCCTGAATTTGCTGGCCCAGATGCAGGTTTATTCGATCCCTCAAACCCCCAAGATATGGCAACCTGCCTAGAAAAAATGCTGGCCATTCCCAAAGAATCTCTATCAGAATCTGGCAAAGCATTTGCGAATTCCTTCTCTTGGGCAAAAATCACTGCTAAATCTATCGATGCAATTGAAAGTTTAATTGCAAATCCAAAAAAACCTCTAAGAATAAGCTCTTTAGTAAGGCTTTGGCCAATTCTTTCAGAAAATGATACGCAGCTTACTGTAAATTTGATTTCTCAATTAAAACTGGAATTTTCGGTTAGGCATTTTATCTCAACTGCGGAAAAATTCTTCCCGCAAGATTTAATCAACCTTGCGCCTATTCAATCTTGGGATGATTTGGGACTTTCACTATTAGAAGATCCATCGCAGGTTTTAATTTGCTGGCCCAGGTCTGCTGCCGAATTAGCACTTTTCAAAGCAATCGATTTTTCTGAGAAATACTTAATCCTTGACGAGGTAAACCGCAACTTCTTCTGTTCCGGCTCGAGTTTCGAGACTAGAAATAAAACTGCGGATAACTTTGTTTTTAATGGCTTCAAAGGGGTAATGGAAATGAATAATAGAAACGAAATAATTTTTATTCACCTAAACCAATATTGACCTGTTTTAACTATTTAGGTTATTTATTGAAATAGTTAAATTTTACAAACGCCCATGATCGAGGATGATCTGTTAATATGTCGGACAAAACTCAGAAAACAGCACTTATCACTGGAATCAACGGCCAAGATGGCAGTTACCTTGCCGAACTTCTTCTCTCTAAAGGCTACAGAGTCACCGGTATCGTTCGCCGTTCCAGCACCGAAACTCAACAACGCATCGAACATATTCGCAGCAAAATCGAAATCTATCAGGCTGACCTCCTCGATCAATCCTCTCTTGCTAAGGTTATGTTCGATATTCAGCCCGATGAAATCTATAACCTCGCTGCTATGTCTTTCGTTCCTACCTCTTGGCAACAACCCGTCCTCACCGCTGAATTCACCGCGGTGGGGGTTACTCGTATGCTCGAAGCTCTCAGGCAATCTTGCCCAAAAGCTCGCTTCTACCAAGCTTCTAGTAGCGAAATGTATGGCAAAGTTCTCGAAGTCCCTCAAAGCGAAAATACCCCCTTCTACCCTCGTTCGCCCTATGGCGTTGCCAAGGCTTATGGCCATTACATCACTGTCAACTACCGCGAAAGCTACAACCTCTTCGCTTGCTCTGGTATTCTCTTTAATCACGAATCCCCTCGCAGAGGCCTTGAGTTCGTAACCCGCAAAATCACCGATGCTGTCGCCAAGATCAAATTCGGACTACAATCCGAACTTAGCCTAGGCAACCTCGATGCACGCAGAGATTGGGGCTTCGCTGGCGATTATGTCCGCGCTATGTGGCTTATGCTTCAACAAGATACCGCTGATGATTTTGTCATTGGCACAGGCGAAACTCATACCGTTAGGGAATTTGTCGAAATCGCTTTTAATCATGTCGGGCTCGATTCCCAAAAATATGTCGTGGTTGATCCCAAATTCTATCGACCCGCTGAAGTCGATCTTCTCTTGGGCAACCCCACCAAAGCCATGAAAACACTGGGATGGAAACCTGATGTTTCCTTCAACCAGCTTGTAACTATGATGGTTGATGCTGATATGAAACTAGCCTCACAAGAATGTTCAAAGAAAAAAGCAGCATAAATAACCACATAAAACAATAAATAGAAAAAGATAACTTTAAAAAGGAGCTAAAATGTTATATACAACAACCAAGTCCTGCAGAATCTGTAAAAGCACAAATCTTGAAAGTATCTTTAATCTAGGCCACCAAGCCTTAACAGGAGTCTTCCCAAAATCAACTTCAGAAGATGTGCCTATTGGACCAGTTGAATTAGTCAAATGTTCAGAAGTTAAAGGAGGCTGTGGACTGGTTCAGTTAAAACAATCTTATTCACCTGATGCAATGTATGGATCAAATTATGGATATAGGTCAGGATTAAACCAATCCATGATAAATCACCTTAAAAAAAGAGCTCAGTTAGCATTAGGAATTGCTAAGCCAGAAAAAGGAGATGTAATTCTTGATATTGGTAGTAACGATAGCACATCTTTACGAAACTATTCTTCAGACTTAAAACTAATTGGCATGGATCCTAGTGGAACAAAATTCATCAAGTATTACCCAGAACATGTAAAATTAATTCCAGATTTCTTTAATGCATTTAATTTCAAGAAAGCAATGCACAATGAAAAAGCAAAAATAGTCACTTCAATTGCAATGTTTTATGACCTTGAAGATCCTATCCAGTTCATGAAAGAAGTTCATGAAATTTTGCACGATGATGGAATTTGGGTTTTCGAACAAAGCTATTTGCCAACAATGTTAGAAATGAATGCCTATGACACCGTTTGTCATGAACATATTAGCTACTATGCATTCAAGCAAATAAAATGGATGGCTGATAGGTCCGATTTTAAAATCATTGATGTAGAACTAAACGATATTAATGGTGGAAGTTTTTGCATTACTGTAGCAAAAAAGGGATCCAAGCATGAAGAAAATAAAAACCAAATAAATGAACTTATAAAAAGTGAAGAAGACTTAAAACTTTCAACGCTGACCCCTTATCAAGAATTTTTAAGCCGCGTAGAAAATCATAAAAAAGAATTAAATAACTTTATAAAAACAGAAAGTGCAAAAGGCAAGAAAATTTATGGTTATGGGGCATCTACCAAAGGCAATGTAATTCTCCAGTATTGCGACATTACTAAAAATGATATCAAAGGAATTGCAGAAGTTAACGAAGACAAGTTTGGAGCTTTTACTCCTGGCACACTAATTCCCATTGAATCTGAATCAACAATCAAATCGTTGAACCCTGATTACTTACTTGTTTTACCGTGGCATTTCAAAGTAGGCATAATCAAACGAGAAGGAACATATATAAGTAATGGTGGAAAATTCGTATTTCCACTACCAAAATTAGAAATAGTAGACAAAAATGTTCTTCTAAATGTAGCATGATTAAAAAAAGGTTATTTAATAGATGCTAAAAAAATACACAAAAATAATTTTATACATTCCCTATAAAATACTTATGAAAGTACTTCAGCCACTTTACAACCGGCTCAATGAGAAAAACAATCAAAAATTAGATTCTATAAATCATAACATGATTCAAATTTTAATAATAATGGAAAATCATCAAAAAGATATGAAAGAGTTAACCTTCGAAACAGATCGAATGATTTTAAGCTTTTTAAAAAACCCTATCCAGCAACCACATTACATTGATGAACAAAAAATATAAGTCCTAAAAGTCAATTGGATATAGAGCATGATGGTATATGTAGATGCAAGATGCCTTCAAGATGAAAACTTTGCGCTCAGAGGTGTGGGTTTTCATTCTTACACCCTTTTAAAACACGCCAGGAAACATAATGTTAGAAAACTAATTGCAATTATTGACGAAGAATTACCGCCATTAAAAGAAGATTATTCAAGTCTATTTGATTCAACCCAAACCCATTCCTCAACTACAGAAGTAAAGCTCCAGAACGAACCAACATTTTACATAACCCTTTCCCCCATGACTCACCCTCAATGGAAACTAGGGCCCTTGCTTGAAAACCCAAACATTACTTCTACTGCTATCCTCTATGATTTCATTCCACTCGAATCCGAAAACAGTAACATATATTTTTCAAATTTATCAAAAAAAAGAGCCTACACCTCAAATCTTCTTTGGTTAAAAAAGTTTGATTTATTTTCATCGATTTCAAACAGCACTGCAATTAAGGCCATACCTTTATTAGGTATAAAAAAAGAAAATATAACTATTACAGGATGTGCAATAAGGGACCAATTTATTTGTCATGATAATGACAACTTGCCTTTAACCGTGCATTCACCATTTAAATCTCTTAGTTATATTATTTGTGTATCAGGTTCAGACCCAAGAAAAAACCCTTCATTTATTTTAGAATCTATCGCAATAATAAACAAAATGGGTCATAACATTGGTCTAATAATAATTGGAAATATTAATGACTACCTAAAAAATCACCTCAACAAAACATTCGAAACATTAGGAGGCAACATAAGTAACTTGGAGTTTCTATCAGGAGTATCTGACGAAAATTTAAAAATTCTTTTCAAAAACGCTATTGCATCTGTTAACCCCTCCAAAAACGAAGGCTTTTCAATTCCAGTAATCGAAGCAATAGCTTCGAAATGCCCTTCACTAGCTTCGTCCATTCCAGCACATAAAGAGTTATTAAATAATGAAGCACTTTTTTCAATCGATTCGCAAAATGAACTTACTGATAAACTTTTAAATCTTATAACAAATCAAGATTTAAGAAAAAAAATGATAGACTCTCAATCACAATTAATTGAAAGATTTAGAGAATCAGTTGTTGCAGAACGATTTTGGAGCTTTTTAATAAAAAAAGAAAAAAATAGTAGGTCGCAAAACCATTCAATTATTTATAAAGATAAAAACAAACCAAGGATTGCATTTTTAACACCATTTCCTCCCGATAAGTCAGGGGTTGCTGACTACACTGCTAAATCATTAGAAGAAATTGGAAAACTTGCGATTGTTGATGTATTTACAGACGCCATTCCTTCAAAACAATTTCCAGGGGTAAGAAACATATTCCCTTTAAGTGAAAAACCATTCCAAGCAAAAGAATATGATAAGGTCGTTTCAATTATTGGTAACTCACATTATCACACCGAAATATTAAAATATCATTTAAGGTATGGTGGGGCCTGTATTCAACATGATAACCGAATGGCGGAACTATATGCATGGAATATGGGGCATGACCAATTTGCAAAAAAAGCCTCGCTATTAACAAACAGAAAAGTTGAAATTGAAGAATGTAAAACTTGGTTAAAAGACCCATCCCTATTGCCGACATTATTTCTTGAAGATATCATTAAAAAGTCAAAACCATTAATTTTTCACTCTAAAGTAACCCAAAAATTAATCAAACAAATGTATGGTGTTGAAACAGACTACCTCCCTTTTAGTTCCTACCGGCATTTTTCGGATGACGAATTAACTCAAGAGAATCGATTAGCAATTAAAAAAAAGTTAAATTTACCATTACAAGAAATTATTATTTCAACTTTTGGACTAGTATCGGAAACAAAGGCTCCATTTGATTGCATTTATGCAACTTACTTTTTAAACAAGTGGGGGATTCCTGCAACATTCTATTTTGTAGGAGAAACAGGGACATTAAATGAACCATTACTTAATCTTGCACAAGATCTAGGAATATCCCAAAAAATAAAAACTCTTAATTCATGGACATCTGAACAAACCTATAAAGATTATTTAATTGCGTCTGATTTTGCCATACAACTTCGAACTTTTGGATTTGGCGGCCTCTCTGGCGCTATACTGGATTGCATTAGTGCTGGTTTACCAACAGTAGTGAATCAAGATTTGGCTGAGGCAACTAATTCACCAAATTTCATTTTAAGAACTAATGATCATATAAGCGCACTCCTAATCGCCGAAAGCATTTATAATGAATACCAAGAAGGAAAATATCACAACAGATTAAACATAGAACGAAAGGAATATCTTGAAAAACACACCTTCAAAAATTACGCTCATGAATTAATGAAATTACTTGGTTTTTAAAATTAGGATTTTTGAATTATGAACGGAAAAAAAATATACCTTGATATTAGCCAATTTATTTCCCATCCGTATAAAACTGGAATACAGAGAGTTCTGTATGAAATTTTAAAAAACTGGAAAAATGAAAGCCCTTTAATACCAATTTTTATTGATGAAAAAATGGAGGTAAATATTCTTCCAAAAAAAATTATTGACCTAATAAAATTATATTTTCACCAAAATGATTCCTCTGTATTACAAATTACTTCAGAAATAAAAACTTATGCAAAAACAATTAATCCAATTGATTTATTCAAAGAAACCAATTTTATTATTTTCAATCCTGAACTTTTTTACAATATAAACAGAATAAATTTTTATAAGAAATTTATCAAAAATAAAGGCCCCGAACCATTATATTTCATAATTTATGATTTACTACCATTTATACACCCAGAATACTTTCCAAGAAATATCTTAACGGGTTGCACACCTTATCTTGCACTTATTATTGACCTTAAAAATTGCGGGTTTATTTCAGAAAAAACAAAAAGAGACTATATTTTAAGAGGAGTAAAAAAAGAAAATTTATTATCAAGCCCGATTTTGCCATTAGGTAGTGACACGCTAGGAACTAATTCACACGATTTTAATCATTCAAATAATACTTTCACCGTGGTTGGGGATATTCGACCAAGAAAGAATACCGAAAAAGTCATTAATGTTTTTGAAGAAATTTGGAAAAAAGAAATTAAAATAAAATTGCAATTGTGTGGTCCCCTTAATTGGCCAAACACTTCAATGAAAGATCGACTTGATAGATTAATTATCAATCAAAAATTATTTTCGTGGAAAGATTCTCCAAGCGATCAAGTTCTCCGAGATTCAATAATTAACAGCAGATGTACAATTTACGCAAGTGAGAATGAAGGATTTGGATTGCCTCCTTTAGAGAGTTTAAGTTTGGGAACACCTGTTATAGTTGGGAACCATATTCCAAGTGTAGAAAATTTGCCGGATAAGGGAATGATTAAAATTAAAGAAATCAGTGATGAAACTCTCACACTCGCAATCAACCAAATGACTGACAATTCATATGCACTAGAAAAGCATCACGAAATAAAGAATTTAAAGTTACCGAAATGGGAAGATTTAGGGGCTAAAATCACAAACTGGCTACTGTAAAACTTTAAGAAAGGTAAAAAAAATTCTATTAAAAAATATAAATTTCAAACGGCTCCTTTTTATTTCATATTGACAAATAATGTAAAATTAAAATATATACAATCTAACAATAAATGTTTTTTACTATAAAAAGGGAAAGATATGAATTTTTTTAAAAACCTTTTTCCAAAAAAAGAAAATACAGAACCAATCGTATCAACAAATAATAAAAAAATTAACACAATAAACTATGCAATTTTGAACCCAGAACAAAAAGCGACTAAACGCAAAGAATTAATAGAATCACCAAATCCAATCAGTGTTCAAGAGTTAATGGAATTATATACCGTAGAAGAACTTTGTGAAACTGCCGAAGATTATTACAAAAATAATGATGATTTATCTGGATTACTAAGAAAACCATATATAGCAATTTCAGAAACATCTGAGCTTCTAAGTATTTTTTCCCAAATCATAAATGGAATAAAACCAATCGGGGGCATGGATATTCTTGATTTCGGAGCAGGCCCTGGTTGGGCATCACATGCTTTATCCAGCTTAGGTGCTAAAATGATTATTTCTGATGTTTCAGCATCGGCATTAAAAATAGTAGAAGAAAGATACTCCAAAAATCCTATCCCTGGAAGTTTTGTAAAGCCAAAATTCCTTCACTTTAATGGAAGAAAATTAAATCTGGCAACAGAATCAATAGACAGAATAATCTGCATTGATGCATTCCACCATATACCGAATCCTGAAGAAATTATTTCCGAAATGTTTCGAGTTCTAAAGAATGGGGGAATTGCAGCTTTCGCAGAACCTGGTCCCATACATTCTTGGTCCCCTGGTGCCCAATTTGAAATGCGCAAACACCAAGTTGTTGAAAATGATATTATCATAGAAGACATTTGGGCAATGGCAAAAAAAACTGGTTTTTCTGACATTAAATTGGCATTATTTAACACATGTCCGTTCCATGTTGGCTTGGATGAATTTAACGACTTTTTGAAAAATGGAGCAACAACCCAACAATATTTACAATCTAGTCAACACTACATGCAAAATTCTAGAAGACTTTTTTTCCTTTATAAAGGAACTGGGCAAGAAATTAAAGATAGTCGCTCAAGTGAGGGTTTGAAAGCACTAATAGAATTACACTCTGGAAATGCGTTGACCTTAAAGACAAATGAAAAATTAATCATAAAATTTAAAATTACAAATATCGGAAGTCAAAAATGGTTACCTGCAAGCCAAAGTTTTGGTTCTGTTTGGTTAGGGGTAGATTTACAAGAGAACGAAACTTCTTTGACAAAAACAGGTTATTTTACATTCCCTCTTCCAATAGAAGAAACAGCCGGACTTCTGCCTAATAAGACAGTTGAATTCGAATGCGAAATCCCAACACTAGGAAAACCAGGAAAATATATATATCAATTTGATTTAGTTTCTCAGCAAGTCGCATGGTTTAAAAATGTGGGTTCGGCAACAAAAAATATGGAAGTAAATATCAAGTTATAAAAAATAATATAAATAAAAATCTGAATAATATTTAGGAGTTACGCAGTTGGAACTAAATCGCCCCTATTCGGGTGGAATTTGGGAAAGACAGTTTGATCAGGAAAAGAAAAAACTACCGAAACAACCAAATTATTAGCAACTGCGTAAGTCCCAACATTCCAAGTGAACCATCTTAGGTGAAAAAAATAAAATGATAAAAAAACTCACTTCTTTTTTTGAACGACAAAAAAACCAAGGACTATATTCTTTTTTGATAGTAGTGTTGGCTTTTATTTTATTTCAGTACTATAAGAATATCATCTATTTTCCATCTGATTCAGGCGACTATTGGAGGCTAAGTGCGCCTAAAATATTTGAAGACTTTCCCAAGGCATCGTTCCGTGGCTATTTCTTCCCTATGTTGCTTTGGCCAGCACATTGGATAGAAGATATCTTACAACTCTCAACTCCACACATGTACAGAATATACACATCCATCATATATGCTTACGCATTCACAGTGGTTCTGCCTGCCCTTTATATTGGAATATTTGGCGGGGCAGCAACAGTCTTGCGGAGATTGATTGCACCCTGCATTATACTTTTACTATTTCCAGGGGTTATTTTATACCCCTTGAGTGACTTGCCCTCTTTTATTTTGATGGCGTGTTGTCTTGCGACCCTCCTGAGCCTGAAGAAAATCTCGCGACTAACGATGGTCGAGAGCCTAAAAATAGCGGGCGCCGGCTTTCTAGCTTATGGCGCCTATAATACAAGAACTATCTATTTATTTCCATTGATTGGAGTGTTTTTGTTGTTCCCATTTTTATTGGGGAGCGGGAAGAGAGCTATTGTCAAGTTGTTAATATTTTTATTTTTGATCGCTGGAGGGACTGTAGCAGGTGTGCCGCAATCACTTATTAACTATAAAAATCATAACAAGTATACACCTCTCGTTCAGTCACAATCTAGTGATAAATCATTGTTTGCCTTACAATTGATGTGGGGCATAACCATGCAACGGTACGGGACCTTTATGAACTCGCCATGGGAGGTTGGCGGAGGAATGTATGCAATAGACCCGGCCGGCGTGCAAATCTTTGAAAATGAAAAGTTGTCATGCGAAAGCGTGAGTATAAAAAAATACTTTCAGCTTTTGGTAAAGTACCCACAATTTTTTATTGGATCATATGCTAGGCATGTCATCAATGGATTGGATCTTAGAGATGGTGAAGTTTATTATTACATGCCTAAAGTAGGCAGAAATTTGCAATCTACCTTGAGTTTTTTGCTGCTCTTCTTTAGTGGTTTGACAATATGTATAAGAAGAACTACAACACTTTTAGGTTCACAGAATGGTGAGATAGGGAATGGTTTTAGAGCATTAAGAAAAAATGCTGATGGCCTTTGGCCAATATATTTGTTTTTAATCATTCTCCCAGTTATTGCGATCATTCCTGGAGCAATAGAAAGTCGGTTCTTTTTGCCCGCGCACCTATTGATGTATTTTACGCTGGCATTTAATGGGGACATTGGCGAAGTGGTAGCTTTCACCAAGGATAAATTCAAGGCAGTAATTATAATATTTTTTTGTGCACTATCGATCTTCTTTGCAATTGCGCAGAGTACGGCGGCCATGGAAACCCCCACAATCGATTTGAAGTATATATTTGTTGTCCAAAATCGGTAAGGACAATCGGAAATAGGCTTGTCCCATTGGCTTGAAGAAAGTGTTCCAGATTATTCCCAAATACAGTTGCCAGAACCCTGGGGGCCCAACTTTTGAGTTCCTGTTTTCCAAACTTTAATTATTAAAATCTTATTAAAAGTTTAAAATACCGCAAAAAAATCACAGGGAGCCTAAAGCAAACTTCCCATTTAGGGGGAAAGACATAAAAAAGGCATAGAGCTAACCTATAGGCTTAGGCCTTCGAGCTTTTGGTGCTTGAAAAATACTGGTTAAAATTATTTTAGTTGATTTCAAAACAATGGAATTCTAAGCCGCCGTTCGAGAACAAAGAGAAAGCCCTGAGTTTCGGAAACTGACTTTGGATAATATTAAGCCTTATTGATATAAAAACGCAGTCCACAATCTAGAAAAATATAAGTATCAACAACTATTAAAACTGATATTGCAAAGTGTAAATATTTTATTTTATAACTTGATTTATTCATCAAGCGAATAACCCTGTTTTGTAGAATACAAAAGATAAAATTCCCAGTATTAGATTTTTATAGTTTCCTTTTTTTGAAATTAGTACATGGAAACAAAAATAACCAAACAATTACTGACAGAACCTCGTTTAACCCAACTAGATGGGTTAAGGGGTTTAGCAATTTTAGGAGTCCTTGGCAATCATTTTGGACAATATAATGGTAATTTTCAAAGTGGGTGGTTAGGTGTAAGTTTATTCTTTGTTCTAAGTGGATTTCTTATAACCCGTATTCTAATTAATCAAAAAAAACTAATGGAAGAAAACCATTCAGGATTTTTATATGCATTTAAAACATTTTATATCCGCCGGGCTTTCCGTATATTTCCTTTGTATTACTTGGTATTGCTAACGCTCTTTTTATTTGACCTAAATAATGCTCGCCAATTATCATTTAGTCTTATTACTTACACTTTCAATTTTATTGTTTCTGGGGGAAACTTTTCAGGCCCAAATCACCTTTGGAGTTTAAGTGTTGAGGAACAATTTTACCTTGTTTGGCCAGCAATTGTATTACTTTCTCCACTTCCAAAACTTCCCTACTATATGGGAATTGTTTTTTTAATTGCCCCTTTATGGAGATTGGCTTGCTTTTTTTTACAAACCACAAGAGAACCGATGCATTTTTCAACCCTAGCCTGTTTAGATTGTTTGGCCGCAGGCTCATTGCTTGCATGGTGCGAATTCAAAGGGCACAGGGCTTGGACCATTTATCTTTCCATTACCAAAATTAGTGGCGTTATAATGATGGCTGTTTGGGCTATTTTAAGTTTTAATCTTATACAGATCCAATGGGGGGCGTTTCGATTGAATGGCTTATTGGCAATAGCGCAATGGCAGTATTTTTTAGTTATTTAGTAGGTATTTCAACGAAACATCTTGAAGGAGATTTTGGTTTATTACTCCGAATGCGATGGCTAGGGTACTTAGGCACGATCAGTTATGGAGTTTATGCGATTCATATGTTTACCCCGTTAATTTCCTTCTTTTTAGAAAAACACTTATTGTGGTTTAGTATTTCTATTAACTATTTAAATGTATTTCTTTCAGTGTTATTAGGTGCAATATCATGGCATTTATTTGAGAACCCCATACAAAAATTTAAATCCTTTTTCCCATATGAGCAATCCTCTAACCAAACAAACCAATTAAAAAACAAGAATGCAGCATAGTTATTTTAATGCAACTTGATTATTCCAAGATAAAGATATTAATTTCAATTCTATTTCTAGCAGAACTTACTCAGTTTAATTCAAGTTCAACATTTATCTGCCAAAATCAATCAAGGTATGGTATTTAGGCAATTAACCTTAAACTCAAACTTCTATATTCCGTTCAAGTGCATAAATCCTATCAAGCTTAGTATTGCGATTAATTTAACGAAAAAGTATAAAGCATAGGGTCTTTTGAACTTTATAAAGCAGAGTCCTTATGCAAATCCAGTTTAACAATTTATCATTAAAAATTAATTCAAACAAAAAAAGAATTGTTGAAGCTATTGAAAAAGTAATTTCAAGTGGTCGGGTAATTCTTGGGCCAGAAGTAAAGGAATTCGAAGATGCATTTGCCAGTTATCTTGGCGTAAAACATTGCATCTCCGTTGCAAATGGGACAGATGCAATCGAATTAGCATTAAAATCTTTTGAGATAAAAAAATCGGATTTGGTGGCCACAGTGGCCAACGCTGGTGCCTATACAACCAATGCTATACTTGCCATAGGCGCAGAACCTTTTTTCCTTGATGCAGACATGGACACATACAACACTACACTCGATGAGGTTCATCGAGCAATTAAGTCTGGAGTAAAGGCGGTCGTTACTACCCACCTATATGGATTGGCAATTGGGGAAATTGAGAATATAGCAAAACTATGCTCAAAACATGGCGTTTATCTTTTAGAAGATTGTGCACAATCCCACGGAGCAAGAATCAATCATAAACTCACTGGAACTTTTGGCGATGCTGCAGCATTCAGCTTTTATCCTACAAAAAATCTTGGAGCTCTTGGTGATGGCGGTGCTGTTATTACTAACAATCCACAAATTTCAATTAAACTCCAAGGACTTAGACAGTATGGCTGGAGTTGCAAGTACAAAATCGAAATGTCTGGTGCAAGAAACAGCCGACTAGATGAAATACAAGCAGCTATCCTTCAAATTTTTTTACCTGATTTAGATTTGATGAACGAAAAACGGCGCCATATTGCAAATAGATATTCAAAAGAAATCAATCATTCTGCAATTCAAACTCCAAAAATTCATGCAGATAACAATGTGGCACACTTGTATGTAATAAAATCTAAGCAACGAAATTTGTTAAAAGAATATTTAAAATCCAACGAAATAGCTTCTGATATTCATTACCCGATTCCTGATCATCGGCAACCATTTCTAAGCGAACAATACAAACAGTTAACATTGAAAAATACTGAGGAACTTACAAACATCATACTAACACTTCCGTGCTACCCAGAAATGCCAGACATAGAAGTCGAAAAAGTAATTTCCACGATCAACGAGTGGAAACCATGATATATTCCTTGATAATTCCCGTTTACAAGAATGAACAAAATATCCCCAGACTTTTAGTCGCCTTGGAAGACTTGAATCAAAAATTAGGCAGTGCTCTTGAATGCGTATTTATTGTAGATGGAAGCCCTGATAAATCATTCGAAATTTTAAAACAAAATCTTCAAATTTCATCATTTGGATCCCAACTAATTGCGCATTCAAGAAACTTTGGCTCATTTCCCGCCATCCGAACCGGATTACATGCTGCTAAAGGTATTTACCTTGCGGTGATGGCTGCCGATTTGCAAGAACCTCCTGAACTCATCCTTGCTTTTTTTAAAGCACTTGCTGCCGATGAATGTGATGTGACCATCGGGACACGAAACGGCAGAAATGATCCTCTATTATCACGAATAACATCTTATTTATTTTGGCAATTTTACAAAAAAATGATAGTTCCAGAAATGCCTGAAGGGGGAGTTGATATTTTTGGTTGTAATAAAGTTTTTTGTGAAGAATTACTGAAACTTGAAGAATCACGATCATCATTAGTCGCATTGGTATTCTGGTTAGGATTTCGTCGCAAATTTATTAGTTACGAAAGGCTAATCCGATTAGAAGGAAAATCAGCTTGGACTTTTTTCAAAAAGATTGACTATATGATGGATAGCATTTTTGCATTCACTGATCTTCCAATTCGCCTGCTAACCCGTGTAGGTATGTTTGGGTGTATGATTTCCGTTTTATTAGGCATAATAATTGTTTTGGCCAAGTTAACTGGCAATGTAAGCGTTCCAGGATATGCTGCCACCATGCTGGTGGTTTTATTTTTTGGCACTCTCAATATTTTTGGTTTAGGTTTAGTAGGAACATATGCATGGAGAGGTTATGAAAACACCAAAAAGCGGCCAATGGCAATTGTTTCTTTAATTCAGGAATTCCAAGGGCGTCCAAATGAAACAAGCAATAAAAATTCATCCCAGTAGCGATGTTCAAACATCCGAAATTGGGGAAGGAACCACAATTTGGCAATCCGTGGTAATTCTTCCCAAGGCGAAAATCGGTTCATATGTAAACATTTGCGCACACTGTATGGTGGAAAATGATGTAACCATAGGTGACAGGGTCACCATCAAGTCTGGCGTATATTTATGGGATGGCGTTGAAATCGAAGACGATGTTTTCATTGGGCCGAATGTAACTTTTACGAACGATAAATTTCCCAGATCAAAGGTATTTCCAGAACATTTTTTAAAGACCACAGTTGAAGCAGGAGCATCCGTTGGAGGTGGCGCAGTATTATTGCCAGGAATTCGAATAGGCCGTGGATCTATGGTTGGCGCAGGAGCCATAGTTACCAAATCCGTTCCGGCTTATGCGATTGTAACCGGTAATCCTGCACGCATAATCGGGTATGTTGAAAATACAAAAGAAAAAAAAACTGTTTCAACCAAGAATATTTTCGATCATTTACCCAATGAAATCGGCATGAAAAAAATTGGTATAGGGGATGTTAGCTTACATCAAATGAACAGATTTAAAGATATGCGAGGAGATTTATCTGTTGGAGATTTTTTAAACGATGTTCCATTCGAGCCCAAACGATATTTTCTTGTTTTTAATGTCCCCAGCGAAAAAACCAGGGGCGAACATGCGCATTACAAATGCCAACAGTTTTTAATATGTGTTAAAGGTAGTTGCGCCGTCGTAGTAGACGATGGCAAAAGTCGAACCGAACTAATTTTAGATTCTCCAGAAAAAGGAATTTACCTTCCACCTTTAATCTGGGGTATTCAGTACAAATATTCATCAGAGGCAGTGATGCTTGTGTTCGCATCTGAAAAATACGAACCTAACGACTACATCCGGGATTACGATGAATTCCTAAAAATTTGCCAAAACAAAACAACCACTGATATAAAAAAATAAAATGTCATTTAAAGAGATTGAAAGCATTATCGAACCAATCCAACCGATTTCAATCGTCCGGGTATTTCTAAATACTTGGAAATTGTGGCTAATTGGGGCAGTCGTTTGTTTTGAATTAGCAAGTATATTAATGTCTGGTTGGCCAACCGGCTTAATACCAGAGCTTACATATCCTTACAAATACAGCGAAGATGGATTAAGTCACTCTTGGATGGCGCAACGCGCAATCGAAGGCTGGATTTTCGAGAACCCTCGAAGTGGCTACCCATTTGGATCAAACTTTATGGATTATCCTGGCAGTGATTCAGGGAATTTACTAATTTTGAAATTACTTGGACTGGCAACCACCAATTATCACTCGGCTTTAAATTTATTTTTTCTTTTAAGTTTTCCCACTACTTTTATTGCTACTTTTTGTGTTTTAAACTCAATCGGGTTAAATAAAATATTATCATTCTCTGCATCTTTTGCATTTGTTTTTCAATCGTTCCATTTTTTTAGACTTGAGCACACTTTTTATCTTTGGTACTTCGTAATTCCCCTTTTTTATTATGCAGGGTTTATAATATTTTTTGCCCCCCCGATGGGCACTATCATTCCTAGAAACTATTGGACTTTAACTTTAATATTTTTATGTTTTATTGGCCTAGCTTCATTTGGTGTTTATTACGCTATTTTCGGAATTATTATTCTTAGCATAGCAACTCTTGGAAGTTGGGCACGCAATAGAAGTGTCAATTCCATATATCCCGGATTGATAACAATTGTATTTGTAATTATTGGGGTAATGGTTAATATTGGGCCAAATATTATTAACAAAAAGATTAATGGTACGAATCCCGAAGTTGCTATTAGAAGTAGTGTTGAATCGGAAATTTATGGCTTTAAATTCATGCAATTGATTATGCCAAGAAGTGGACATAGAAACTCCAAACTTGCCTCAATTTCACATGAATACAATAACACTTATCCATTAATTAACGAAAATTACACGGCATCAATCGGATTAATAGGCAGTATGGGATGCGTTATTCTTAGCTTATTCTTGGTAGCTAAAATATCAGGTGCTAATGTTGACGAAAGAATGTCATTTCTGGCCTTACTAATTTTTATTCTTTTTATGTTTGGCACCATCGGCGGATTAGGATCGTTGTTTTCAGCGACAATCTCATCTTCAATCCGGGCTTGGAACCGAATAAGTATATTTATCGCATTTGGATCTTTAGCAGGAACATTTCTATTTATTCAAATTTTTATTAATCGATATTTTAATAAAAATATGCGACCTATATCAATGTTATTTGCCTTAGTATTATGTGTTTTTGGGATATATGATCAAACTGCTAAAGCAAATAAATATTTAAACCTACAAACAAAAAAAGCATTTCTCTTAGATCGCCATTTTGTGCAACAAATCGAAAGTTCCCTTCCAGAGGGTAGCGCTGTTTACCAACTACCCTACATGAGGTTTCCTGAAGGCGAACCCGCGAATAAATTGCAAAGATACGATTTAGTTTCAGGTTTTCTTCATTCTAAAAATCTTAAATGGAATTTTGGCGGAATGAAAGGAAGAGAAGGGGATCTTTTTTATCGCGATCTCTCTGCTGAACCAATTGAAAAACAGGTGGAAGTAATTAAAGAACTTGGTTTTTCCGGGATTTATGTTGATAGGCGGGGATATATCGATTCTGCAAATTCCTTGATTGAAAAACTCACCTTATTGCTTAAAACACCCCCGACTTTTTATCGGGAAGATCGAGAAGTGGTGTTTTTCAAAATTTATCCTGCACCAAATGTCAACTTAACAAATTCAACAAACTTACAAATAATTAAAAAGTTTTACCCTGTTTTTGATAAATTTGGGGCAAGATATCCGGCTAGTTATTCCGAAGGAATCGATTTTACACGGTCTAATTGGCCAGAATTTATACGCTCTATCATTGGTTTGTCATCTTGGCCAGACCCTGCGGGAAAGTGGTCCGATTCAAATTTATACCCTACTGTAAAATTTAATTTTTTTAATCCTTTACCCAATAAATTTACACTGATTTTAAAGGCCAAACCCTTTTATGGTACGGATCAAGATTTTTTATTTCGAATTAACGATCAGAAATACAGATATAAAATGCCCTATGCCATTTCAGAATATCGCATACATGTGGACTTAAAAAATATACCAACTGACTACTTTGAATTTATACCCCTAAACCCTATTTCCCCTCGCCAAATTAATGGCGACAGCGGTGATATTCGAAAACTTGGGATTTATTTTATAAGCCTTCGTATTGAAGAATAATTGATTTTATTATTAATTGAGCTACCCAACAAAAACTAAAACCTTTATTGAAAAATACTGCTAACTCCATCCTTACTTAACAATAATCATTTTTTTAGCACAAAGTTCTACTTATCTTTGCCCCAACCAGATTTTAATCATGAAATCTTTCTACTTCTTTTACATTTATCTTTTAATTACTTCCCCTTGCTATTGTTAATTTTAGCCCATTTTTATTACAATCATTCATTCTGAAACTTAAGGATTAAAATTCAGTAAAAAGGTGTCGTTTTTGCCAAAGGAATGGCCGTAATGCTTATCACCCAAACTCCGTTAAGAATTAGCTTTTTAGGCGGGGGGACCGATTACCCCGAATACTTTGAAAAGTATGGCGGCGCTGTTCTTGGTTCTGCAATTGATAAAGCTGCTTTTTTCTCGATTTCCCAGTTTTATAGTGAAATGTTTGATTATTCTTTGCGCATTGCCTATCGCAAAGTCGAATGCGTTTCATCAATTGACGAAATTGAACACGCACCCTTCCGGGAATGCCTTCGCTGGTGCGGAATTGAAAAAGATATCGAAATCAATCATTCTGCAGAGCTTCCCGCAGGCACTGGCCTTGGTTCTTCAGGTTCATTTACCGTGGGCCTTCTAAAAGCTATTCAAGCTTTCCAAGGCCAAACCATTTCAAAAATAGATTTGGCTTATCAAGCTATCGATATCGAACGAAATGTTCTTAAGGAATCGGTTGGCGTTCAAGACCAAACCTTTGCCGCTGTTGGTGGTTTTAACCTCATTGAATTTCGTAGTATGGGCAATTTCATTATAAATCCCATTTCGCTTCCCGAGGGAAAACTTGAAGAATTCGAGAATCACTTAATGATGTTCTATACGGGCACCAAACGCAAAGCTGAAGAACTTGCAAAAAAACAAGTTCTTAAAATTCCTTATAACCAGAATCGACTGAAACAAATGCGAAACATGGTCGATGAGGGCTATGAAATACTTTGCGGAAATGCACCCATTTCTGATTTTGGCAAACTTCTCCATGAATCTTGGTATTTAAAAAGAAACCTTGATGATGCCATTAGCAATCCTCAACTTGATGAGATCTATAAATTTGGCATGGAAGCAGGCGCACTAGGTGGAAAACTTCTAGGGGCAGGCGGTGGAGGTTTTTTCCTCTTCTTCATTCCACCTGAAAAAAAAGCTGCTCTTGAAAAAAAACTTGCCCGGTTTCAACCGGTACCGTTCAGGCTTAATGCTGCAGGTTCCCATATCATTCATAGCCATAATCAATTCGATTCTAATTTTATACCGAGTTTAAAATGCGAGGCAGCGTGACCAAGCCCCTTTCCAACATTCCGGTTCTTATTCTTGCGGGCGGCCTTGGCACTCGCTTACGCTCTGTCGTTACCGATAAGCCAAAAGCCCTTGCACCCATCTTAGGAAAACCTTTCCTCGAAATTCAGATAGAACTTCTTAGGGAACAAGGGGCTAAACATTTTGTCCTTTGTGTTGGTTATCTTTCCGAACAGATTTTTGAAACCTTTGGCGATGGTTCTAAGTTAAATATCCGCATCAATTATTCTGAAGAACGCGATCAACTTCGAGGCACCGCAGGTGCTATCAAACTTGCCCAGCGTTTCATCTCAGAACGAGCTATGGTTCTTAATGGCGATACTTACCTAGATTTCGATCACAATGAATTAGTGAACAGGCACCTTGCTGAAATAAAATTTGGCGCCCAGGCGACTTGTACCCTTGCTAGGCTCGAAAATGCTGCCCGCTTTGGCACCGTCATCCTTGATGAACACGATCACTACATCGCAGGTTTCCTTGAAAAAAGCAGGAACAACGATGGCCCTGCTTGGCTTAATGCAGGCGCTTATATGATCGAACGAAAATTCTTAGATAACATTGATTCAGAAAAAATCGTTTCCCTTGAAAGAGAAACTTTTCCTTCCCTCATCGCAAAAGGCGGAAAGATCGCCGCTACCCTTAGCAACAGACCTTTTTACGATATCGGTACCCCCTCCGACTATCAAGGTTTTTGTGATCTTTACGAAAGGTGGTCCCATGACCGACATCGAGCTGCTTAAAACTTCGCTCCTATCCGCTATGGATGTTTATCGCAAGGTTCTTGAACACGAAGTCGATTGCATCATCAACATCGCTACTAAACTTGACGATGTCATCGAAAATGGCGGCACCATTTATCTTTGTGGCAACGGCGGTAGTGCTGCTGATGCACAACATATAGCTGCTGAATTTGTTGGCCGATTCTTAAGAGAACGAAGGGCTCTACCTGCTCAGGCTCTTACTGTAAACACCAGCATCATCACCGCTATAGGCAACGACTATGATTTTTCCCAAATCTTTTCTCGGCAAGTTAAAGCCTTGGTGAATTCTAAAGATGCAGTTGTTGGCATCAGCACCAGTGGCAAATCGGGTAATGTTCTCGAAGCCATCAAGGAAGCCAAGATTATTGGCGCCCTCACCGTAGCATTCACCGGTTTACCTGGCGAACCTTTAGCAAGTGCCTGCGATTTGGCGTTCAAAGCTCCTACCAAAGAAACCCCTAGAATTCAAGAAGTTCACATTGCCGCTTGGCACGGTATCTGCGACATCATCGAAAGGCGTGTCTATGAACGCGAGACAGGCAATTTTTCTGGACAGGGACGGGGTCATCATCGAGGAGATCAATTACCTCTCGCATCCTGATCAGGTCCGTTTAATCCCCGGCGCAGCAAAAGCTATTCAAAAATTAAACTACCTTGGTATTCCTGTGGTGGTAGTTAGTAATCAGGCTGGGGTTGCAAAAGGATTTTTTTCCATCACACAAATTCCACTTGTTCATACAAGGTTGGTTGAATTATTGGCAAAAGAAAATGCCCACCTTGATGGCATTTTTTTCTGTCCGCATCACCCAGATGGTTCTGTCCCTGAATATGCAATTTCTTGCCTGTGCCGAAAACCTGAGTCTGGTATGCTCCTTCAAGCTAAAGCAAAGTTAAATCTTAACTTAAAAAAATCATGGTTAATAGGCGACAACATCACAGATTTATTAGCTGGGTCAAAAGCAGGGTGTAAGTCTATCTTAGTTCTTACAGGCCACGGCAAGCAATTTGATCTAAGTCAATTGCCTAAAGATACCTGGGTAAAAAACGACTTGCTTGATGCGGTTGATTTTATTTTAGAGTCTACATCTTCTCTTGGGTGTTGTGCTTAATTTCTTATTAAGGGAGCAAATTCAAAGTGCCTTCAAAAATTCTTATCACGGGTGGTGCAGGTTACATCGGAACCGTTTTAGTTCCTATGCTTCTAAAAGATGGCCATCAGGTTACCGTTCTTGATAATTTCCTTTTCAATCAACCAACTCTTCTCGATTCTTGCATCGATCCTAATCTTACCGTAGTGCGAGGCGATTGCAGAGACAAAAATATTATCACAAAGCTAATGAAAAATGTAGATACTATTATTCCACTTGCAGCAATCGTTGGAGCGCCTGCTTGTAATCTTGATATCACTGCAGCAACCTCGATTAACCTAGATGCCATCAAACTGATCCTTTCCTTGCGCTCTAAAAACCAACGAATTGTTCTTCCCAATACCAACAGTGGTTATGGCATAGGGCAAAAAGGTAGTTTCTGTACGGAAGACAGCCCGCTTGAACCCATTAGCCTATATGGCAAAACTAAAGTTGACGCTGAAAAAGCGGTCTTGGATTCAGGCAATTCCCTTACCTTTAGGCTTGCAACTGTTTTTGGTTTATCCCCAAGAATGCGCATCGATTTGCTTGTGAATGATTTTGTTTATCGTGCAATCAACGACCGGGCTGTCGTTATTTTTGAAGGTCACGCCAAGCGCAACTTCATTCACATTCGTGATGTCTCCCGTGCGTTCATTCACGGCATCGATAATTTCGAAAAAATGCAAGGTCAGGCTTATAATGTTGGGCTTTCAGATGCCAACCTTTCTAAAATTGAGCTTTGCACAGAAATCCAAAAACACATTCCAAACTTTGTGTTTCTGGAAGCACCTATTGGCGAAGATCCCGACAAACGAGACTACATTGTTTCTAATGCAAAGATTGAAAAAACAGGCTTTATGCCTAAGTATGGTTTGAATGATGGCATCAAAGAACTGATAAAAGGCTATACAATTCTTCGTAACCGTATCTACGCAAATGTGTAAATTATTAATTTAAAAAAAGGTTCGATAGATGAGTGATTTGCCTAAATTTTATATTATTAACAATGGTATGAAAGATCTGAGGGGCCATTATTATGAAACCTCGATTTCTATAGCTGAAGCAGCAAAAGACCTAGGTTGGCACCCAATACTTACAGGACACGCAAGTTGTGAATTTGGCATAGTGCCAAGTTGGCTAGAATTTTATCCCATTTTTCGCACCGATCATTGGATGTCATCGCCGCCTAAATACGATGTAGATGATGAAATCCAAATTAATTTAAAAAAATACAAAGAAACACCCTTCGAAGACTTGTTAAACAACAAAGGTAGTTTCAAAGATTACATTAAAGCAAGATTTATTATTAATCCCGCCCTATCACAACTAACGGGATACTCAGATAATCCACCGCAACCTAAAAAATTTGCAGAAAGAATAAAGCAAATTTATAACGATGAAGGGATATTCGGATTAACTAAAAAGATAACAAAAAAAATACTTCGCGAGTTTATGCCCCCACTTATTTTTAGAGGGCTAAAAAATGTGCTTTCGTTATTTCGCCTTATCACAAAAAATAAACAAAAAAATCAAGACCGCCCTCAAGTAAATATGGATGTTGAATTATCTTATGCGCATATGTTCTATCTTGACTTATCAAAAATTTTGGCAATTACAAATGCAAAGGAAGGCGATTTTGTTTTCCTACCCACAGCACATGGAAGAGAATTACTTGTAATCAATGAAATTTTAAATCAAGGAAATAAAGGGCTAAGATTTGGTTTAGAATTTCGCCATGCTCTTGAGTTTCCATTAAATCCTCTACCAAATGGGATGGTGCATCCTTATGTAGACCATCATTCTTTTTACTTTGATGCAGTAAGAAAAAAAGGGTTACCTCCAGAAATTAGTTTGTACACCGACACCCAAGAACTTGCAACTGACTACGAAATTTTTTCAAATTTACCATTTCAAGTTCTTCCAATACCCTTCCGACAAAATTATTTGATGCAAAATAAACAACTTCTGCCATCTAAAGAAAAAAAAACAAGATTAGTTTACTTAGGGGACCCAAGAGAAGAAAAAGGGTTTCATTGGTTACCATTCTTAGTAGATTTTTTAGCAAAGGATTATTTTGAAACAAACAAAATAATTTTTCACATACAAGCTTCAGTAAATTCAGCCTCAGAACCACGGTGCTTAAGCGCTTTACGAATTCTAAAATCATACTCAGAGGACTGGATCAAATTCTATGGGATCGATGGTCCATTAACCCCTGACAATTACTATCTACTTTTAAACCAAGCAGATATAGTTTTATGCCCTTACGATAAAGCAACTTATAGGTCCCGAAGTTCAGGTACGCTCACTGAAGCTATCGCCGCAGGGGTGCCAACCATTGTTCCAGCCAAAACTTGGTTAGAATCACAGCAACCCGTAGGAACAGGGCTAACATTTGATGGGTTGGAAAATTTTTTGATACAAACAAAATCAATTATTGACAACTATGCATCATTTTCAGTTAAAGCTTATTCATCAAAAGATGTATTCCTTAACCATCACGATCCAAAAAATCTTATAAAAAATGTAACTAAAAACAAAACTACAATGGTAGGACCAACGGGGGCCCGCTATGAAAACTAAATATAAAGTTCTTTATTTCTACCCCTTTGGGCCTTTTTTCCCAATTGCTTCTGGTTCAGATATAGTAGCCGCAAACCAATTAGAATTTTTTAGAAAGAAAAATGCTTGTGTCGATTTATTAATTTATTACCGAGATGAAAAACAATCTCAATTAAAACAATTTAAAAACAAATATTCTTGGTGCAACAGTATTACAGAGTTACAAGCTCCTGGTCATGCCTGGAAATTTGGAGAGTTTCTTTGTGTTGCTGATTATGTAACGAAAATTGAACCTTTAAAATCTATGTTAAACCAAGAATATGATTTGGTTTTCAACAATTATTGTCTTACTGCACCAATTGCATTAGCTGCCAAAAAAGCAAAACTAAAAGTTTTAGAAACTGTTGATCATGTTTATAAATCATTTGCTAAAAAATCAGAAAATGACTCTGAACAAAATTGCGATTTAAGCTTTTACCAAAAAATCGAGTTTGATCTTTATAAAGTTTTCAACAAAATAATTTTTATTAATAGAGAGGAACTTGAAAGTACACCGAAAATTAATGGCTTAGAATTTAAATGGATTCCACCCGCTTGGCCTTTTGCCACACCAGAAATCAAGCACCACAATTCCCAATACATTGATATTCTTTTTTTGGGCAGTGCTCACAAACCAAATATTGATGGCATAGATTTTTTCTACAACGAAGTATTTTTGCCTCATCTTCGAAAAAAAGGCATTAAACTTACTGTTGTTGGCAAAGTCTGTAATCTATGGCCTGTTGAAGACCCTTCTGTTAAAAAACTAGGCTTTTATTCCGGTGAAATTTCTGAAATTTATCAATCTGCTAAAATAGTCATTATTCCAATTCTTGAAGGTACTGGAGTTAGCATCAAAACTATGGAAGCTTTTGCTTTTGGTAAAGCAATCGTTTCTACTCCTTTAGGTACTAGAGGAATGAAACTAGATGGTAATCCTTTGATTTCAATCGATATGAAAAAAAATCCTCTCGACTTCGCAAATGCCATTGTTGAGTTACTAGATTCACCTGAAAAACGCGAAAATCTTGGTAACTGTGCTTTTCAACAGTTCCAGAAAGAACATTCTTTCGAAGTTTATTACAAAAGAATGGAAGACTTCTTAGAACTCGCTTCTTAGGAAAGGATTTCTCTTATGGCTGAATATTCTTATGTAATTGTTGGGGCGGGCATAGTGGGCCTCTCTATCGCTATGCATCTTGCTAAAAACAATTCCGGCACCGTTCTTGTTTTAGAAACTGAAAAAGATGTTGCAGAACATCAAACAGGTCACAATAGTGGCGTTATTCATTCTGGCCTTTATTATAAACCGGGCTCCGCAAAAGCTAAAAATTGCGCAGAAGGCCGTGAGGCTATGTACAACTTTTGCAAAGAATATGGCATCCCTTTTGATCGCTGTGGCAAAATCGTTGTTGCTACTCTTCCCGAAGAATTACCCCGTATGGCGGAACTCGAAAAACGGGGCATCGCTAATGGCTTAACTGGCGTAAAGCAACTTTCCAAATCAGAACTTAAAGAATACGAACCCCATGTCGCAGGCATTGCTGGCCTTTTTGTCCCGCAAACTGGAATCGTAAGTTATAAAGATGTTTGCAAAGTTTACCAACGACTTATCCTTGAAGCAGGCGGCGAAGTACGACTTGGCTGCAAATTTATCTCCTGCAGTCGCGATAACAACGGCCTTGCTATCGAAACAAATCAAGGCAAGATCAATGCATCTTTTCTCGTGAATTGCGGCGGATTACAATCCGATCGAGTTGCGAAAGCATGCGGGGTCGAACCCGGCGTTCAAATCGTCCCTTTCCGTGGCGAGTATTACGACCTCGTCCCTGAAAAAAACTACCTTGTCAAAAACTTAATCTACCCCGTTCCCGACCCTAGCCTTCCTTTTCTTGGGGTTCACCTTACTCGGATGATTCACGGCGGCATCGAAGCTGGCCCTAATGCAGTTTTAGCTTTTCGCAGGGAAGGCTATAAACTTTTAGATATTTCCATTCGAGATATGTTTGGCCTAGCTCTTTCGCCTGGCTTTTGGAAAATGGCTGGCAAATTTTGGAAAACCGGCCTAGGCGAATTTCACAGATCCATTAGCAAAAAAGCTTTCCTTAAAGCTCTTCAACGCCTAATGCCTGATCTGCAAATGCAAGATATCCACCCCGGTAATGCTGGGGTTCGAGCCCAAGCTATGTCGCCCGATGGGAAACTTGTCGATGATTTTCATATTGTGCAAGCCGAACGAATGATCCATGTGCTTAACGCCCCTTCACCAGCAGCTACGGCTTCCTTAGCAATCGGAAATACCATTGCTACAATGGTTTTAAGTAATTCAACAAAAAGCCCAGTCAAAGTTGTTGCATAATTTAATTTAGGTAAAAAATGATTTCGCCAATCAAATGAATTCTTAAAAAGATTACTTTTTGTATTCCAACCATTAAAAAGTGCAAAATAATTGGACATTTTGGTTTACCCTTAGTAGGCTTATTTTTGATTAAACTGCCAATCACTTTAATACCGACCTTGCATAATTTATCCATTTAAAATTACAATTTGAAAATAGTTGATTTGTTAATTTTGGTTATAAAAGGAATTATTATGATTTGCAGAGTTTGCGATGGAACAAATCTC
>Ga0335396_10001888_pt1 | contig 26373 bp, 23 predicted proteins | sample FRY02_FD_205743 | JGI IMG/M metagenome (GOLD analysis project Ga0335396, IMG submission 205743) | Freshwater microbial communities from Lake Fryxell liftoff mats and glacier meltwater in Antarctica - FRY-02 (spades assembly) (version 2) | ecosystem: Environmental > Aquatic > Freshwater > Ice >... | reverse complement strand
TATCTGCTGCGATTAGCTGATGTGTTGGAGATAGATGTCCCAGCGGCCATTCGCAAAAAAATGGAGATCAACGAATCTAGATTTTAGGCAAACTAGTCGAACAGTTCTTTCGTACAATATTTAAGATCAAAATTTATGAAACAACCCGATAAACGCTATTTGAATCTCTTTCCAGAATCGCGTACTCAATCATGTGCCTTCGCAAAGCAGCAGTATCGGGGTGGAACTTGGCGATGAAGGCGGTACTGTCGGTTTAGTTGACTTCTATAATCTGGACAGAGTTTCCAGGGAAGGATCAACTAATGACAAAGCACTTTCCTCAGGAATTTCGAGATGATGTAGTAAAAGTTGCTCGTCTTAGCCAAATTTCTATGCGTCAAGTAGCCCTTGATTCCGGCATCTCGGCTGCCACGCTCTATAAGTGGCTGTAAAAGGCTGAGATAGCCGAGGGCCTCAGGCAGGTCGTCGTGAGTCCAGCTCAAGCAGCTGAAAATCGCGAATTGCGCCGTCGTAACAAGGTGCTAGAACAAGAGGTTGAGATCTTGCGAAGAGCAACGGTCTACATTGCTAAGGACCATTCCCCAAAAGCAAAATGATCCCCTCCTTAAGAGACGGCCATTTTGTAATTTAATTTCTTCGCGCTAAAAAACTTTGCTAAAAATTACTAGGAAATTAATTACTTGTTAATTAACTTTGATACATCTACGTCTATTGGCAAGATCAGTGCATCAACTGCGTGAATAATACAATTGCTGCCCATCACATCTGTGATCACAACTTTGCCTTATTTTCAGGCAGTAACAGCGCATCAGAGACGCCAGCTGGAAGTGCGGCAAAGGCATCATCAGTTGGTGCAAATACGGTGAATGGCCCGCCGCCACTGAGTCTTGTTACTAAATTTGCCACGATTAATGCAGCTAATAAAGTTGCAAAGCCATCGATTGCTACGCCCACATCAACAACAGTTCCAAGCGCTGGTGTTTCAACTACCGGTGTTGCCTCTTCGACTGAACTGCCACATGCTGACAGCGTTAAAGGCGCCGCCATTGCTAAAGCCCTTCACACCTAGAAAACCCCAAAAATCAACCCTTTATATCCAGAATTATGCCGCTCTCGGGGAGAGAAATATGCTCAATTAACTACCATCACGCCAGCCAAAATCGATGCGGTGTAGCTAAAGAGTACAAAGCCCCAATACCCCTTACGCGTGGGTGCAGATCATGGCCCGAGCGCCATTAGTTAGGTTTGCCATTTAAGCAACAATAGTTGTGAGTTATATTTCGATAGGTAGGCTTTGGGAATGGAAATTGCAAGCGCTGGAGTTGCATTCAAAAGATCGTTAGCTGACGAATCAACGCTACACATAGTTGGAAGGATCAATTCAGACCACACACTTGTATCCTAACGAGTTAATTATCATTATTACGATCAATTGATCAACAAAATACTCGATACTAAATAAAATTTTCAAACTGAGAAAAAAAGGAGTCCACATGGTTGAGTTCAAAGCTAAGAAGTCAGTAGCTCTGTCTGGCGTAACTGCTGGTAATACAGCTCTCTGCAGTGTCGGAAAGAGTGGTAACGATCTTCACTATCGTGGATATGACATTGCTGATCTGGCTGGACAGTGTGAGTTTGAGGAGGTTGCTCATCTTTTAATCTATGGAACTCTTCCTAATCAGGCCCAGCTAGATGCTTATAAGAAACGATTAAAGACATTGCGTGGCCTACCGGACCAAGTTCTAAAATGTCTTGAACAAATTCCTGCAACAACGCACCCAATGGATGTGATGCGCTCAGGAACCTCGATTTTGGGCTGCATCACACCTGAAGAAGATGCTCATGGCGAGGCAGGGGCAAGGGCAATTGCTGACAAATTGATTGCCTGCCTCGGTTCGATACTGGTTTATTGGTATCACTTTGCAAACAGTGGCAAGAGAATTGAATTAGAGACCGACGATGATTCAATCGGGGGGCATTTTCTTCATTTACTGCATGGCGAATCACCAAAAGCTTTGTGGGTGGAGTCGATGCACGCCTCACTTATCCTTTATGCCGAACACGAATTTAATGCCTCGACCTTTGCCGGGCGTGTGATCGCTGGGACAAGTTCGGATATTTACTCCTCCATTACCGGTGCAATTGGCGCCCTACGTGGACCCAAGCATGGGGGAGCAAATGAGGTGGCACTAGAAATTCAGCAACGCTATATCGACGCTGATAACGCTGAACGAGACGTTCGAGCCCGTGTCGTAAATAAAGAGGTAATTATTGGCTTCGGTCATCCGGTCTATACAGTCTCTGATCCCCGAAATGAAATTATAAAGTCAATTTCATTGAGACTTTCCGAAGCGGGCGGTGATACAAAACTATTTGAGATTGCAGAACGCATTGAAACTGTCATGTGGGATGCCAAAAAAATGTTTCCAAATCTTGATTGGTTTTCGGCAGTGGCTTATAACCAGATGAAGATTCCGACTAACTTCTTCACACCAATTTTCGTAATAGCTCGAACAACTGGCTGGGCTGCGCATGTAATCGAGCAACGCTTTGACAATAAAATTATTCGCCCAAGTGCAAATTACACTGGTCCAGATGATCTTCCATTTACTCCAATCGAGAATCGGTAGGCACATGTCTAGTCACTTCACTAAATTTAATCAACCTTATGATCAGGAAATTATCGATATTGTTGATTATGTCCAGACATACGAAATTAAATCTCTATTGGCATATGAGACGGCATGGAATTGTCTCTTGGATACCCTCGGATGTGGGTTTGAAGCCCTGGAATACGATGCATGTAAGAAACTTTTAGGACCAGTCGTTGATGGCATTACGGTGATCAACGGTGTGAAAGTTCCTGGCACAGATTTTGTGCTTGATCCGATTCAAGCGGCATTTAATATTGGCTCAATGATTCGTTGGCTGGATTTTAACGATACTTGGTTGGCAGCCGAATGGGGACACCCATCAGATAATCTTGGCGGCATCCTTGCAACGGCAGATTGGTTGGCTCGGACAACAGAGACGAAGCTGACTATAAAAGATGTTTTAACGGCGATGATTAAAGCCCATGAAATTCAAGGCTGTATCGCCTTGGAAAACTCTTTTAATAAAGTGGGTTTGGACCATGTTATCTTGGTTAAAGTCGCCTCCACGGCAGTTGTCGCGCAGATGATGGGACTTACACGCGAACAGATTTTAGCTGCGGTTTCACTTGCGTGGGTCGACGGTCAATCACTTCGTACTTATCGCCACTTTCCCAATGCTGGCTCTCGTAAATCGTGGGCAGCCGGCGATGCAACATCACGCGCAGTAAGACTGGCATTAATAGCCAAGACCGGTGAAATGGGATATCCATCTGCATTGACGGCGAAGGTTTGGGGTTTTTATGACGTTTCTTTTAAAGGCGTGCCTTTTAAATTTCAACGTCCCTATGGTTCATATGTAATAGAAAATATTCTTTTCAAGATTTCATTTCCCGCAGAGTTCCATTCACAGACTGCAGTCGAGGCTGCAATGACAATTTATTCCAAGATGCAAGAAGCGGGTAAGACGTCGGCAGAAATTAAAAAAGTGTCAATCCGCACGCACGAGGCATGTATACGTATTATTGATAAAAAAGGTCCACTTAATAATCCCGCAGATCGTGATCACTGTATTCAATACATGGTGGCCATGCCATTAATTTTTGGTCGTCTAACTGCAAGGGATTATGAGGACGAGGTCGCAAATGATGAGCGGATCGATAGTTTGAGAGAGAAAATCATCTGCATCGAAGATACAGATTTTACGGCTGATTATCATGATCCGCAGAAACGATCTATTGCAAATGCTATAACGATTGAATTTAATGACGGTTCCAGCTTCGGTGAAGTCGTTGTGGAATACCCAGTGGGACATGCCCGCCGTCGTGCTGAGGGAATTCCACTATTGATTGAAAAGTTCAAGATCAATCTGACCCGTATTTACGGCAAGAAACAGCGAGATGAGATTCTGGAACTTTCACTAAACTACGATAAGTTAGCGGCAACACCAGTGAGCGAGTATCTGGATCTCTTGGCTAAGAATTGATATTCGACATTACATGCTTAATGCGGGTGTAGTCTTCAAAACCATACAGTGAAAGATCCTTACCGTAACCCGAGTGCTTAAATCCTCCATGCGGCATTTCGGCTACAAATGGCATATGGGCATTTATCCAACAGACTCCAAAATCAAGATTTTTAGTGACTCGCATGGCCGTGCCATGATCCCTTGTCCAAACCGAGGCCGATAAAGCCAGATTGACACCATTTGCCATAATTAGGGCATCTGCCTCAGTTTCAAATTTTTGCATAGTGATAATTGGTCCGAAAACCTCTTCTTGAACCAGTTCATCGTTCTGGCGAAGATCAGAGATGACAGTCGGTTCAAAGAAATATCCGGGACGATTCATAGATCGTCCTCCTGTTTGAATCTTGGCATGTGCCGGCGCATTGTCTACAAACTCTTTCACACGATCAAAATGAGCCGCACTATTTAGCGGACCCATAAAAACATCTTCTTCTGGGTTTCCCACCGTGATTGAACTTTTTACGTATTGAGTCAGAATTTTGACAAAATCGTCATAGACCCCAGCTTGCACTAGAACACGATTTCCGGAGGTGCAATCTTGACCAGCATTAAAGAGACCAGCCATGGCTATTCCAGCCGCGGCAGCCGTTAGATCGGCGTCATTGAAAACTATGACCGGAGCCTTGCCACCAAGTTCAAGATGAACGCGTTTTACGTCTTTCGCCGCAGACGCGGCGACTTCCATCCCTGCGCGTACAGATCCTGTGATTGACACCATTTGTGGGACAGGATGCTCAATCATGGCTCGGCCGGTATGGCGGTCTCCACACACGATATTGATAACTCCTGCTGGAAGAAATTCATTCATCAACTCAGCCATCCATACAGTAGATGCCGGTGTTGTGGTGCTTGGCTTGAGTACTACTGTATTTCCAGCAGCGATCGCCGGTGCCCACTTCCACACTGCCATCATCAGCGGATAGTTCCATGGCGTGATTTGTGCGCACACCCCAACTGGTTCACGTCGGATGTAGGAAGTCATTCCTGACATGTACTCACCTGCTGACTTACCCTCAAGCATGCGCGCAGCTCCAGCAAAGAAACGAATATGGTCAATGGTTGGTGGAAGTTCATCTGAGCGGGTGATTCGAATCGGTTTCCCAGTATTTTCACACTCAATTGCAACGATTTCATCGACACGCTGCTCTATCGCATCTGCAATTTTAAGGAGAGCTAGTTGTCGAGCCGAAGGTGTGGTTTCTTTCCAGAGTACGAAAGCATCAGCTGCAGCCCGCATTGCGGCATTGACATCCTCAACAGATGAGTCAGGTGCGGTTGCATAGACTTGCCCATTTGAAGGATTAAATACCGGTGTACTTTTTCCACTCTTCGAAGCAATGCTCTCACCATTAATGACATTTAAAATTGTCTTCATTATATTTTGCTCCTTATTTCAGACTAGGTGTGTGCTGCAATAAACGGTTGGTATATTCAGCCTTAGGGGAATTGAAAACATTATCAATTCCTCCGTATTCGACAATTTTTCCTTTGCGCATCACAGCAACACGATCAGCAATGCTTCGCGTGAGAGCTAGATTGTGCGTGACAAAAAGTAAGGCAACCGAAGTTGACGCTTGTAGATCTTTGAGTGTCTCGATAACTGAGGCTTGTACTGAAACATCTAATGCGGAAGTTATTTCATCACAGACAAGTAACCTTGGTTCGGCGGCAAGTGCGCGTGCAATAGCTACCCGTTGACGTTCGCCACCCGAAAGTTGGTCTGGGAAGGAGCTAACGATTGAATGAGGAAGAGAGACTAAATCAAGAAGTTCTTGTATCCGCCGATCTGCCTGGTTCCCCTTCATGTTAAAGAAGAGTTCTAATTGGCGACCGATGGTGACACCGATTGGTCGTCGTGGATTAATTGAGGCATATGGACTTTGAAAGATATATTGAATATCTTTACGATCTTGTTTTTTACGATCTAAAGCATGCTTTCTGAGCACTTCCCCGAAGAAATTAATTTGTCCAGCGTATTCGTCATGGAGCCCACCTATGCATCGAGAAAGGGTTGTTTTTCCTGAACCTGATTCACCGACTAAAGCCACGCACTCGCCAACCTCAATTTGAATATCCGTATCAAATAAGACTTGCCGAGCTCCGTAAAAGCCATTTAAATTCTTAACATCTAGTAGAAAGTTGTCATCAAGTTTGATGCGAGTATTTTCAGTTCTGATCGTTGCAACTACCACGCTGGAATCACGATGACGGTGACATGAGACTTGATGGTTTGAAGACAGTTCAGTTATTACTGGCATAGTCTCCGAGCAAATTGAAAGTGAATCTTCGCAGCGCGGTGCAAAGGCACAGCCTGTTGGGCGATCCCATGGCATTGGTGCATATCCAGGCATACCAAGAATTTGGTTTCGGCCGCCGATATCTGGAAGTGCTCGAATCAGACGCCTTGTATATGGATGTATTGACCTTAAGAAGATTTGATCACGATGGCCGCTCTCAATAATGCGGCCGGCATACATCACAGCTACGTTGTCAGCTAGTTCGGAGACCACTGCTAAGTCGTGGGAAACATATAGGGCAGCAACACCGTGTTCCCGGCACAGGGCCCGGATTGTTGCAAGCACCTTTGATTGCGTCGTCACATCTAAGCCAGTAGTTGGTTCATCACAAACGATTACTTTGGGGCGGCAAGCGAAAGCTATTGCAATTGCAACACGTTGCTGCTGTCCACCTGATAACTGGTGTGGATAGCGTTTTAGAAAGTCCGCATCGCTGGGAAGTGCCACGTCAGTGAGGACTTCTCGTACTCGCTCCATGTGAGCTTCATGAGCTTTTTCGGGCTGGTGCTTTTCTAGTGACTCAAGTATCTGTTTTGAAATTCGAAGTCCCGGATTAAGCGCAGTACCCGGATCTTGTGGAACATAAGCTATGGTTCCGCCACGCAACGAGCGCAGTTGGTTTTCACTTGCTCCAACAATCTCGTAGCCGTCAATGATAATCGATCCAGACTCAATCACGGCGCCTTTTCGGGTGTGGCCCAGCAAGGCCATAGATACCGTTGTTTTACCCGAACCAGATTCACCGACTAGACCAAGAATCTGACCAGCCTCGATTTCAAAGGAGATCTGCTCCACAATCTTTATCCCACCGCGAGTGATGGCGATATCCACATTAGTAAGCCTGACGACGCTCATTCTTTACCCTTCCGATCGATGCCGATGGCTGATTTTGCAAATGAGTCAGTGATGAAATTGATACCAATAGTAAATAACGCAATCGCAGCAATCGGTGCGATGACCCCCCACGGTTGAACCGTTAGCGAGCCTCGATTTTCATTGATCATTAGACCCCAGTCAGCCGCTGGCGGTTGAAGACCAAGTCCCAAGAAACTGACCGCCGCAACCAGGCCGATCGAGTAGGTCATGCGCAGCCCAAATTCAACCAGCAATGGTGAGGTCACATTTGGAAGAAGCTCACTGATGATTATCCGCTGACGTTTCTCACCCACTGCAATCGCTGCTTTAATGAAATCTCGCTCCATGACTTCGGCAGCGGCAGCTCTAATAATGCGTGCTGTTCGGGGCGCGTGAGTCAGGCCAACGGTAACGGCGATCAAAAAGATACTGGTGCCAAAGCCAGAGACAACAAGAAGTACAAATACGATCTGTGGGAATGCTAGCAAGATGTCATTAAATCGCATGATGAGGCTATCTGTTCGCGGTTTCGCTGAGGCGGCAAATAGGCCGACTAATAGGCCTAATCCGACTCCCAAGACAGTAGATATAAGTGAAAGACCAATGATCGATCGGCCACCATTTAGAAACCGGGAGTAAACATCGCGACCAAAATAGTCAGCACCCAACATAAGTGTTTGCGAGCGTGGTGCGTTGGGAGCATCAACAAACTCATCAAAGGTGTACGGCGCAAAGTAGGGACCGAGTAATGCCAGGATGAGGATTACAAGAATAATAAGTCCACCAAGTTTTGCATAACCCTGTTTGAAAGTTAGGGCCGTCAAGGTGTGTAGTTGGGATCTAGGCTTAAGCGGCTTTTTCATAACTGATCGGTATCCATTGTCGCAAAAATATTAGTCGTATCATTTTTCCGGACATACTTTGTGCGAAGACGAGGTGTGGAAAGGATAGTGCCAATATCGGCCAGGATATTTAAAACAACGTATAGGGCGCCAATCATTAAAGTTATGGCTTGAACAATTGGAAGGTCCCGCGCTTTCACTGATTCAATCATTACTGTTCCGATACCGGGGTAAGCAAAAACAGCTTCAACGACGACGACCCCACCGGCCAGCCATGCCAGTTGTAGTGCGATAACTTGAATCGTTGGAGCGATCGCGTTAGGGAGTGCGTGGCGTAAAATCACAGTACGTTCTGATAGCCCTTTAAGTCTTGCCATTTGAATGTACTCTGACTCCATCACCTCAATCATCGATCCGCGCATAATTCGCGAGACGTATGGTGTGACAGCTAGAACGAGAGTAAGAGTGGGAAGTGCCAAGGACATCGGATCTGACCACGCCAAGGTTCCTGGTTCAACAAATGAGATCGCCGGAAAAATCATAAATATGTTTGTAGCCAAAAAAAATACAACGACAATGGCAACTACAAACTCAGGAAGCGCCGCCAAGATAAGAGTAATAACTGAACTCACGCTGTCAAAAAGTTTACCCCGGCGGACGGCTGCATATACGCCGACAATAATTGATAGTGGAATTGCAACAATTCCAGATGATGCCATCAAAATTAATGTGTTTTGAATTCGCGGACCAAGAATTGCTGAAACAGATGTCTCACCCGTCAAGGTTGTGCCAAAATCAAATCTCAAGGCATGAGTGGCCCAACTAAAATACTGTTGCCAAATGGAATCTTCAAGATTTAACTGGTCTCGAATCGCAGCCAAGCGTTCCGGTGTTGCGGTATTGGCTAGGTAAGAGACTGCAGCATCTCCCGGAAGGGCTTGGGTAGCCACGAAGACAAGAATTGTTAAGGCGATGATGATCGGAATCCCCGCCAAAATGCGACCCAGTACAAAGAGTACTAAACCACCCTGTTGGAAGAAGTTTCGAATCTTTTTCACCATTACGCCTTATTTATACCCTCAAGGGAACCGGCGATCGCCTCATCGATAATCACCAGTGTTCGGGCGCCTTCACTCCGGCGCAGTCGCTCAAAGGCAGCTTCAATCCCTTCCAAATCAGTCACATGAGAGACCACATCAGCCACGTTGATGCGGCCTTCACCGGCCATTGCAATAATTTGCGGGAGTTCAACAGGGACGTTAGCTGAGCCGTAGAGACTACCTTTGAGTCCTTTTTCAGACAAGAATTCTATTGCTGGAATTGAAACTTCGACACCACGAGGTGCAAGCCCCACAACGATTGCAGTGGCTCCAGCACGAATGACATCCCATGCGGTTCTAATGGTTTCTGGGCGGCCAACAACTTCAAAGGCGTGATCTACACCGCCCGGGACAATAGCCATCACATCGGCAACGACGTTTTTCTTGGAAGCATCGACGACATGAGTAGCACCATGCTTTTTTGCACGTTCCAGATTTGCCGGTTGCATATCAACTGCGATGATTTTACTAGCACCCGCCAACCGTGCTCCTGCGACTACTTGCAGGCCAACGCCACCACAGCCGATCACTGCCACAGTTTCACCAATTTGAACTTTTGCCGCATTTCTTACCGCACCGATTCCGGTCATTACGCCGCAACCAAGTAGAGCAGCTTGCCATAATGGAACATTTGCCTGAACGGGGACGGCAGAGCCAGCCGGGATGACGGCCTTTTGTGCGAAGCAGGAAATAAAATTGAAATGGCGAAGTTCAGTCCCCTCTTTTTCGCGTAAACGCGAGGTTCCGTCTAGTAAATTTCCGGTATATGCGTGCTCACCTGCCACCTCGCAAAGATTAAATCTGGTCGCAATACATTCTTTGCACTGGCGACAGGGAGGTACGAAATTAAAGGCAACCCGATCACCAATTTTTACATTAGTTACTCCCGGACCCACTTCTTCAACTACTCCTGCACCTTCGTGACCTAGAACAATTGGCCAGCGTGTCGTACCGAGATTTCCATCAGCCAAATGAACATCTGAATGACAGACGCCAGCTGCAGCGATTCGAACCAAGATCTCACCATCTAGAGGTCCTTCAAGTTCTACATCTGCGATCTCAACTGGTGAGTTCCCGCGAGTAATGGCCGCTTTAATTATTTGCTTACTCATTAGTTTCCTTTTCCGTTAGCTTCTAGGCTTTCTTCGAACCGTGCATCACGCCAAGCAAGTGCTTGCTTAAGCCCTTCTTTACGAACAATGTTGTCAAACTCTTTTTGTTCGGGACTGTCACTACCATTGAGAATCGCGGAGACATCCATATTTGCGCTGATCGCTTGACGGATACCGGTTGCTTCTTGGGCACGAATTAAACCTATTTTTGTCAGACGTAAGGTCGAGAGGGGAGTAGGGGCGATCTTCTTAACTAAAGCACGAACCTCATTGTGTAACTCTTTTTCGGGCACAATTTTATTAATAAGCCCAATACGCAAAGCCTCTTCGGCGTCGATCGTGTCACCAGTAAAAAGAAGTTCATTTGTCTTTTTCTGACCGATTATAAAAGGCATAAGTAGCGTCGCTGGTCCAGAACCGTACTTAATCTCCGGTTCACCAAACTTCGATTTATCTGTCGCAATGATCATGTCACAGGCCATTGCTAACTCACAGCCGCCAGCGAGGACCCATCCGTGAACTGCGGCAATAGTCGGTTTTGGAAATGACCAGAGTTGCATCGTTAACGAGACATCATCTTCTAAGATCCCGTGCCAGCGAAGGGCGCCACTGATCTCATCATCGGCTAACTCGGAGAGATCATATCCACTGGAAAATGCTCGACCATTAGCCGTTAGAACAAGAACTTTTGTACTGTCGTCGATGGCCGCACTATTGAGTTCGGCGCGAAGCTCATTAACCATGTCGTAATTGATGGCATTTAACTTCTCTGGCCGATTGAGTGTGATCCAACGTGTTGGGCCAACTTGTTCGACAATGATGGTTTTCATTTAGTTGCTCTCACTCTCGGATTTGATTACAACAAGTGCATCGACGGCGATGGTTGCCTTTTCATAGATAATCATGGGATTTACGTCAATCTCGACGATCTCCGGATGCTCATGCGCAATTCGGCCGAGCGAGACTAACGTTTGGGCCAGGACTGCGTGTGGGTCAATAACTCCCGACTCTGCCACCATCTTGGTCGCAGTGGCTAAATCAATCGGACCGAGCATCGCGACTGGTCGTTTTGATTCCACGCTTACGCCCCCATGGCCGACTGCCAAAATTGGGCCGAACTCTTCATCTCGAACCATTCCGACCAAAGCCTCCACGCCTTGTGGAATTTGGGTGGCGATGAAGGCGATCCCACCTAATTTTTCTACGGCGGCAATCACTTCGATCTCAGAATTCAAATTGAGAATTACGCCACCGGTGGCGCTTTTGTGGGCTGGGCCATCGCTTTTTACAACAACTGGAAAACCAAGAACTGCGGAAACGCTAGCGGCTTGATCGGCGGTGGTCACGCGGTGTCGGGCGGCGATCGGAACGCCATAGCTTTCCAAAATCTGAGCAGACTCGAATTCTGGTAACGCACCCGTTTTCGTGATGTGCGACGAGATATCGATTGCAGCACCGAAGCTTTGATGTCGAGAGTTGGCCTGGTACCACCTACCAGCGCGACCGAGTGCGGCCATCGCATCGTTAATTCCGCGCAAAAGTGGAAGGTCATATTTGGCGCATAGGTCCAGGATGGATTGCGGGGCATCGACTGAGTGCACCGATATTACCGCTGATGCAATGTCATATTTTTCGACGACTTTACCAAGAGAATCTACAACCATTTCGCACCATGCAAGTTCATCTGCCCCACGAAATCGCGAAATATCGACCTGTGCAATTAAAACATCATAAGCTTTCGATTCGGCCAAAATTTGCATTGAACGTGGAAACACAACTTCTGGGCTGTCTATACCCCAAGCATCTAATGGGTTTTGAGGGTGCTGATAATTTGGAAATTCGTGATTAAGTCTTTGCGCCGTTTCATCTGGTAGGGTCGTAAAAACTAATCCGTTCCGTTCAGCGTGATCTGCCATCAGCCCACACTCACCACCAGATTCAGATACTGCACTGATTCGAATACCTTTGGGCCGGCGTTTTCTGCCAAGTACTTCCAATGTTTCAACCATTTCTGGAAAATCCTCAACTTCGATCGCTGAGAAGCGCTTTAATGTTGCAGAGAAAGCCTGGTTTGATCCAACAACGGCGCCAGTGTGTGCCAACGCAATTCGCTTTGCTACTCCCGATTTGCCAACTTTAAGTGCAACTACTGGCTTTCCGGCCTCCGCACATTTTTCAAGTGCGTCGATAAAAGCCACTGGCCGACGAATAGATTCGATAAAAATCCCAATCGCACGCGTCTCCGGATCATCGGCACCAAAGCTCATAAAGTCGGAAACGTCACGATTGAGTTCACTTCCAGTTGATGCAATGAAGCGAAAACCAACGCGTGGCCCGATTGTTGTGAAAGCTTCAGCAATAGATCCAGATTGAGCAGAAATTGCGATATGACCCCGAATAAAGGAGTCAGAGATGGAGCCAATCCACGGGGATCCACCCGGTTTTGCAATTCCCATACAGTTTTGACCAATAATCATCGAGCCATTACTTGCTGCGCGCTCTTGAATACGTCCAGCAATGAGCGGGCCTTGGGTGCCGGCTTCACTACCTAGTCCAGGAAAGAAAAAAGCTCGAGTGCCTAGCTCCATTAACTCATAGACGGCCGCCTCAACACGTTCATGACCAACCATAACCACTGCCAGATCAGGGACACCAGGTAGTTGAGAGATCATTGGAACGCACGAAAGTCCAAGGACGTCAGACTTATTGGGGTGGACGCCGCGTACCGGTAGGCCGCTCATGAGCATATTTCGAACCACGGCAGCACTGCGAACTGAAGGACCGATAATAACAGTTGATGATGGGTCAATAAGAGTGCCTACCGGCCGCAATACGTTATTCAACTTTTTATCCTCACCTTCTTTTGGTTGTGCTGATAGTCAATAGTTTTGATTAGAAATTGAGGTTGATGTATTGCAGTTCTTGGTATTCCAGAAGGCCATCTTGCCCGCCTTCTCGGCCATCACCTGAGCCTTTAGTTCCACCAAATGGAGTCTGCACATAACCAAAAGATGAACCATTGATAGCGACCATCCCATATTCAAGTGCCTCCGAGACACGGTGGCAGGTGGCCAGATCACTGGTGAATAAATATGCCCCAAGACCTGACTCTGATGCATTTACTGAATTGAGCATCGCTTGCTCTGAGGTGAATGGTTCAAAGGCAATCAGTGGGCCAAACGTCTCATGGCTATTTACGAGTGCATCCATCGGGGCATTGGTGATAATTGTTGGCGCACACCAACGTTTAGGGTCGATACCAATTGGAAGTTCTCCGCCGGCAACAACTGTGGCACCACGTTTTTTTGCATCTTCTAGTTGAGTATTGACACGCAAAACTGCTTCTTCGGAGATCATCGGTCCTACTTCAAAATCACCTTTAACGCCATGACCAAGTTTTAGTTCCTCCACCCGCTTCTTTGCTAACGCCGTGAATTCGGCAAAGACATCTTGATGAATTAGCACACGGTTTGGTGCAACACAACTTTGTCCCTGATTTGCAAACTTTCCCCACATTAAATTATTTATGGCAACATCTAGATCAGCATCAGGGAAGACGATAAATGGTGCGACACCACCTAGTTCAACAGTTATTTTCTTCAGTTGCGCGCCTGCGCGCTGCGACAACATCCGACCAATTTCAGTTGATCCAGTAAATGAAATCTGGCGAACTTCCGGTGACTCCATGAGGACATCTCCGATCGGTGCCGGTTCACCACATACGAGGTTGAGCACGCCAGCGGGGAATCCGGCGTCATGGAAGACTTCAAAAATCTTTATCGCAGATAGCGGGGTCTCTTCTGCGGGTTTGGCGACAATGGTGTTTCCAGCGGCAACTGCTGGTGCAATTTTACGGAGCAACATCGCGTTAGGAAAATTCCACGGCGTAATGCACGCAACTACGCCGCGCGCCCGGCGACGAAGATAAAAACGCTGGCTTGCAGAATCACTCGGAACGATAGATCCGTTACTTCGTCGAATCTCCTCGGCGTACCAAAGTAAGTAGTCAGCACCCCATAAGACTTCACCGACAGCTTCAGCGATCGGCTTACCTTGTTCTAGCGTCATAATCTCGCCAATTTCCTGTGCCCGCTCGATAAAAAGTAGATTCGCTTTGCGAAGATAAGCACCTCGTTCATTGGCGCTTAGGCTGCTCCAACTTTTGAAAGCGTTATGGGCGGCAACAACCGCGGCCCGAGCTTCAGCGGGCCCGGCGGCAGGTAAGGTGGCAATTAACTCCCCAGTGGCTGGATTTTTTACTTCTAAGACCGCTTTGACTACTGGGTGCACCCATTGACCACCGATGTAGATTCCACTTTCGAAATTAAGCAACATCATTATTTCCCCTCGGTATCGGTAAGAATCTCTGGAAATCCAGGCGCGCGTAGTTCAACGCCAACAGCATCTTCCAGCAGCTTGATTACTTTAGGTGACCATGCGTCGCCTCCGTACTGGGCCTTACCGCGGACAAATGCTTGTTCGGTGATGGCGGCAAGCTCTAGCGGAACTCCGAATGTTCGACCCATTTCAGTGGCAAAACCAATATCTTTTAACGCCAAATCCATTGTAAAACCAATGTTGTAAGAACCGCTTAAGACTAGTTGGGTTTCAGTTTCGTGGACAAAACTAGTGCCAGATGATGCCCTGATAGCTTCAAATGAAGTCTTCAAGTCGAGGCCACCCTGTTTTGCCAACATCATCGCCTCGCCAGCGGCAACGAGATGGATAAATGCCAACATATTAGTAATGACTTTAATGATTGAAGCATTTCCTAGTGGTCCCATATAAAAGTTTTGCCCACCAACTGCCTCGATAACCTTCTTACACTTTTCATATACCGCTTGATCGCCACCCACTAGAACTGTGATCTTTCCGGAGGCCGCCAAGTGGACACCTCCAGTGACTGGAGATTCAAGGGTATCGATACCCTGTTTTGCTGCTAATTGAGCGATCTCTTCAATAACATGGCGATCGTTCGTACTCATCTCCATCCAAACGCCACCCTTTTTTAATCCGGCGAGGACGCCATCTTCGGAGAGCATTACCTGTTTGACTACAGCCGGCGATGGTAAGCAAGTAATAACTATGTCTACATTTTCGGCCACTTCTTTGGGTGAATCGGCCCATTTTGTTCCCATTTCGAGCAGGCCTTTTGCGACATTTTTATTAATGTCATTAACCGTTAGATCAAAGCCATTTCGCGCCAGACTTGTCGCTAGGTGCACTCCCAAATTGCCTAACCCGATGAAACCAACGCGCATTACTTTTCCCCTTACCCATTTTTTTATTGACATCCGCCATTTTCTTTAAAGTCAATCGAACTGAGATTATTAACTTATTGCACTTTGATGCATCTCTAAGTGAAGGCGATCACCGGTGTAAGGATTAGCCGCGGCCACTTCCTCATCTAATTCAACACCTAATCCCGGGCCAGTGGTCGGAAGAAAGTAACCATTCTCCCAAGAAAGTGGTTTCTTTAGGAGTTTGGCGTGAAATTTTTCCATCTTTCCGATCGACTCTTGAATTAGAAAATTTGGCGTAGAAAGATCTACATGCAAGTTAGCGGCGGCCTCAACCGGTCCGGCATAGAGGTGTGGGGCAATCTGTGCGTAATGAGTTTCGGCGATCGCCGCAATCTTCTTGGTTTCCATGATGCCACCAACACGTCCGATAGCCATCTGTAAAATAGAGGCTGAGTTATTACGCAGGACACGTGCAAATTCATATTTAGTGGATAGGCGTTCACCTGTAGCGATTGGAATCGTTGTTCTTGCTGCAATGCGCGCCATCTCTTCTGGCATGTCTGGGGGAGTTGGCTCCTCAAACCACAATGGATCGTATTTTTCGATCCTCCGGGCAAGGCGCAGCGCACTAGCTGGCGTCAATTGACCATGCGTTCCCAGGAGTAAATCGACTTTTTCACCGACCGCCTCACGTAACTGCTTAACAAATTTTTCAGTGGAATCTAACATTTCGATTGAAAGTTGTCGGGGGTCAAATGCCGAGTAAGTCCCGATCGGATCAAACTTGAGTGCCGTGAATCCTTCCGTAATGTAAGTTGCCGCGCGCTCACAAGCAATATCTACATTTGAATAAACAGAGTTATCGGCCCCGACGGCAGGATAAATATAGGTATAAGTACGTACTCGGTCTCGCACTTTGCCACCCAATAAGTTATATACCGGCTGATTTGTTTCTTTACCCATGATGTCCCAGCATGCAGTTTCAATTCCCGATAAAATGGCGACTATAGAGACGTCAGGCCGTTGCGTAAAACCTGCCGAGTATGTGCGGCGCCACAGCGCTTCGATATCAAAAGGTGAAGTACCGATTACATACCGGCCAAAAACATCCTCGATCATCTTTTCAACAACCACAGGGTGGAAGGGCACGGCATAAACTTCGCCAATGCCCTCCACACCACTGTCAGTGGTGAGTTTAACAAAGACCCAAAAAGCACCACCATCATGGGGTGCAGGTGTCCCGACTACGAAAGTCTTAACACTCACGATCTTCATTCAAACTCCCTTTTATTTTGGGGCAATTACTGATTGATTAGGCAGTGAATCCAACAGAGCGAAGTGTGAAGTTGTTGAGTGAGTTACCACTTGGGTGACCACCACCCAACCCAGTTACCTTGGCGCTATGGGCATCGAGCTTGTTGTAGAAGGATGTAATGATGTATCCACCTTCGTTGTACTCAATTGCTTGAGCATCGGCGATGATTTCATTACGTAGCGCCTTGTTGGGAGTTTTCAGGGCAGTCGCGATCAAAGCTTCGTACTCTGCGTTACTCCAACCGGTTTCCTTTGCATAATCACCACCGTTATAGACAAGTGTGGCGGCCTGTAAGTAAGTGCGGTTAACGTAGTAATCCATCGAAAATACCATCGCCCCTGGCCATCCGGTCCAGAAATCAGTTGGTTGGGTCACTTTTACGGTAACACCTGCTTGCTTGGCGTTGAGGGCAAAGATCTGTGGGATCGTGAGCATTCCGGAAGCCTCATCCGTCGTTTTCAATTCCATCTCCGGAATAGTCACTCCAGATGCCTTAAGTAAGGATTTGGCTTTTTCTGGATCGTAATCGCGTTGCTTCAACTTCGTGTTGTAACCCTCATCGTAGCGACCAAGAACATCGTTTCCCATCTGGGCAAAACCACTATAAGCCTGCTTCACAACTGCCTCTCGGTCGATCATTAAGCGAAAGGCTTGCCGCACCTTAACATCATTAAAGGGAGCCTTGAGACAGTTCATGGCGATCGGAACATAAGCGCCGGTCTTGGCGTTTAGAACGGCAAGCTTCTTGTTTGCCTTAATTGTGCTCACTTGTGAATTAGGTAGATCCGTAATGCAGTCGACTTGACCACTAATGAGGGCATTGACACGAGCTGTCTCATCGGGAATCGAAATGATTTCCAAAGAATCAACAAACGGTTCACCTGCTCGCCAGTAATTTGTGTTCTTTGTATATACACTCTTGACACCTGGGGTAAATGACTTGAATTTAAAGGGACCAGTTCCAACTGGCGTGGCTGGGTTGTATCCAACCGGAACAATTCCCATTGCATAATCTGAAAAAAGTTCATCAAAGGTTACGTTTGCAGATTTTAGGCCAATTGAAACGGTGTACCGATCAATTTTCTTTAACTTAGTAAGGTCGACACCCGATAGGGCGCCGGCGCGAATCGCCAAAGTGGCAGGGTTCAAAATACGTTGAATTGTAAAGATGACATCGTCGGCGCTGAGAGTGCGACCATTATGAAATTTGATGCCTTTTTTAACTCGCACTGTCCAAATATTTCCTGATTTGTTGGGGGTGAATCCATCAGCAAGTTCGTTAACGAGTTTGAATTTTGAGTCGCGAGTGACTAAGCGATCATAGAGCTGATATTGGCGGGCGGTATCGGCTGTGAATCCACCAAGGTGAGCATCTTGTGTTTCCTTCGTGCTACCAGAGCCAACTCCAACGCGGAGCACCCCTCCCTTTTTTATTTTTGCTGCTACTGCATTGGCCGAGGGCGCAAGCATTGCGCCACCACTGGCAACGATCAAGCCAGCTGTTGCAGTTCCTATTAACAGACCACGGCGAGATAGCTGACTAACGGCATTGTTATCTTGTTCTTGCATTTGTGTTCCTTTCCTATCTAGGAAGATATGGCATTCAAGGTGATTGCCCATCTGTGCTGCATTTATTTTCTACCTAGGCCTTTATTTGGAGCTCCAATAAGTACCGCAGTATTTCCGAGCGCTAAATCTCCCTCATGCATACGTTGGTGTGCCTGAGGAATTTCTTCAAATGCCAACACTTCACCAAGTGCTGGATGTATTACCCCAGATGTAAGCATCTGGTTGTAGGCGATGGCTTGTTCATCATTTGTCCCGTGCGATCCCTGAAAACGTTTTTGTCTGGTCCAGTGATAGCGAAGATCCACTACCGCTGAATAGCCCGTTGTTCCGGCACAGATAACAACCATCCCACCGGGTTCGCAGACAAAAATTGACGTTGGGACGGTCGCTTCACCTGGGTGTTCAATAACAATCGCTGGATCTTTTTTCTCGCCAACAATCTCCCAAATCTTTGCGCCAAATGCACGAGCACCCGCAGTCCACACCTTTTGTCCGGCCTCATCGGTCCAGTGCGGCGGCGTTCCCCAATGTGAAAAATCGTTTCGGTTGATGTAACCCTTGGCGCCCAGCTGAATACAAAACTCACCACGTTCGGTATCTGAAACCACTGCCACCGCAATTGCACCAACGGCTTTTGCCATTTGAATAGCCATTGAACCCACGCCGCCGGAACCGCCCCAAACCAGTACAACGTCACCTTTTTTAGTATCGTGTGGAGCCCAACCAAACATCATTCGATAGGCAGTAGTCCCGCACAGAGTCGATGCAGCTGCTTCCTCCCAGGAAAGAGACGGGGCTTTTGGCAGGCATTGATGTGCTTGAACAATTGAGAACTGACCAAATGACCCATAATTAGTCTGATAACCCCACGTTCTAGATGAGCGCGCAATCATTGGATCTTTTCCAGCAAGTACCCAAGGATCCTCGGCATCCCACCACCCATGATGTACGGCAACTTCATCACCTACTTTTACATCGATGACGCCCTCACCAACTGCGTAGACAATTCCAGCAGCATCACTGCCACCAACATGAAAATCTTCTGGTTCGCCGCCTTTTTGTCTCGCCGCAATTACATCTATTGGAATCCCGCGAGCTGCCCATACATTGTTGTAGTTGATTCCGGCAGCCATAACCGCGATCAGAACTTCGCCGCGTTTTGGAGTTGGGGTAGGTACTTCTTCGACCTGGAAAGCGGCTTTTGGTTCACCAAGCCGATTTGATCGGATAACTTGGGCAAACATAGTTGCCGGAATTTCACCCAGGGGTGGAAGAGTTCCGATCTTATAACAAGTCATAATTACTGTGTACCCCTCGCTAGTTGGGTAGAAACTAGGGTTAAGCGGTTATTCATACAACAACTGTTGTGCATATGGCACATAACGGTTTAGCATCGCGCTATGAGCTCAAAGCGCCAGACAAACTCGGCCGGGTTACGCCGCGATATTGAGCTTCTTGAAGTTCTAGGCCGGCACCAGATTGATAATCGATCTGGTCTAGGCGTGGTTCGAATCGCCGAATTAGCTGGGCGAGAAAAAACGCAGGTCTCGCGCGCCCTAGCAACTTTAGCCGAACAAGGATTAGTCGATCGCGACCCAAAAAGCATGTTTTATCGCTTAGGTTGGCGACTTTATGCGCTGAGTGCACAAACTTTTGAGGCCCACCTTGTGGCCGTTGCCGCCCCATACTTACGCCGGCTGGCCGAATATGTACAAGAGACGACTCATCTATGCGTTCTGCGCCATGACGAAGTTCTTACCCTTTCCACGGCTTCACCGGCACATGGCTTTCGATCCATCTGGGAGGGTCTTACCTCACCGGCCCCATCTACGTCGGCCGGACGTATCCTTATTTGTGAATGGGATGAGACTTCGATTACTTCTAAGTGGACGACGGAGGCATTAGGAAAAGTAACTGGTCAACGTATTTTCCATTCAGCTGATGAACTTATCGTCGAACTGCTTAAAGTTCGACAGCAGGATTTTTGTGTCGTCGATGAAGAGTTTGAAATTGGCGTCGTCGGCTGTTCGGCCCCGATTAGAGATGCATCGGGGCGAATTGTTGCTGCGTTAAATATTGGTGCTCCTAAGGCTCGCTTTGTAACAAAACTGGATCAAGCAGCACGCTTGACAAGAAAGATCGCCAAAGAACTGTCACAAACACTCTACTCACCCAAATAGAACAAAGCGCAAGTACCCCCGTGCCATTCGCGCATCCCTACCGCATTACAACGGCTTAGTTAGATAGGTTTCGGACAACTAAGAGGAAGGCTTATTTGCGATGCAACGCCATATTTACCCTTTCACGTTCGGGGACATGTCACAAAAAGATCTACTGGGGGGCAAAGGTGCAAATCTAGCTGAGATGGTTCGGATCGGCTTACCCGTCCCGCCCGGATTTACAATTGCAACGACTGCGTGCCGCGAGTACTTAAAAAACAGTCAGTTTCCAGATAGTTTGCGTCAAGAGATTAGCACTTCGCTATCTGCCTTAGAAAAAGAGTTGGGTAAAACCTTTGGTGGAGTTGAAAATCCACTGCTTGTCTCGGTCCGATCTGGTGCAAAGTTTTCGATGCCAGGCATGATGGAGACAGTTTTAAATGTTGGCATCACACCCGAAGTTGCGCAATCAATGGCTGATAGTTCTGGAAATCCCCGTTTTGCATGGGACTCTTATCGACGCTTTATTGAAATGTACGGAAAAATTGTCTGCGATGTTGAGCCAGCCGAGTTTCATAAAGTTCAACTGCGTGTTTTGTCCTCCTACCACGTTGAAAACCTACAAGATCTCAGTGTTGAAGGTTTAAAAGTACTTGCCGATGGATTTATTAAGGTAATTGAAATCGTTACTGGGAAAGATTTCCCGACTGATCCACGCGAGCATCTAATCGATTCCGTGGAAGCAGTATTTAAATCCTGGAATTCCGAACGTGCAACACTCTATCGCAGACGCGAACGAATCCCATCTGATTTAGGGACTGCTGTAAATATTCAATCAATGGTCTTTGGAAATCTTAGTGACGATTCTGGAACCGGTGTTGCATTTACTCGCAATCCTTCAAATGGTGAGATCGGCTCATACGGTGATTACTTGCAAAAGGCACAAGGTGAAGATGTTGTAGCTGGCATTCGTACGCCAATGTCACTAGATGAATTTGCTGTAATTGAGCCACGTGTACATAATGAGTTAGAAAAAATTATGGTCATGTTAGAGGCCCATTACAAAGACCTGTGTGATATCGAATTTACAATCGAGCGCGGCAAGCTATACATCTTGCAAACCAGAGTTGGTAAGCGCACGGCAGAGGCCGCATTTCGGATCGCACTGCAGTTTGTTGATGAAGGAACAATCACAATGGATGAGGCGCTCTTGCGCACAAGTGGTGACCAACTAGCGATGTTAATGTTTCCACAATTTGATGCCCGGGGAACACATGTGGAGATAGCGCGCGGAATCCCAGCATCACCTGGTGCCGCAGTGGGTGAGGCCGTCTTCGACTCTAAACGGGCTTTTGATTTAAGTAAGGCCGGGAAAAAAGTAATTTTAGTTCGGCGCGAGACTAGCCCAGATGATCTAGTCGGAATGGTTGCAGCCGAAGGAATCCTGACTAGCCGCGGTGGTAAAACCTCACATGCGGCAGTTGTGGCACGCGGAATGGGAAAGACTGCAATTTGTGGTACAGATTCAATCTCAGTTGATGAACGCGCAAAATTATTTACTGCTGGCAGTTATACAGTCCACGAGGGTGACATTATTTCTATCGATGGAACCAGCGGAGTTGTCTATCTTGGTTCGGTCCCAGTTGTAGCATCATTTGTAACTTCATATCTTGAGGGGCGTGTTTCGGCTGAAAGTGAAGCGGCATCACCAGTTGTAAAAGCAGTGCATACAATTTTGACCCATGCAGATTCTCGGCGAAAACTACTGGTGCGCACAAATGCTGATACGCCAGAAGATGCTATCCGGGCCCGCATTTTAGGTGCCCAAGGCGTGGGGCTTTGTCGAACCGAGCATATGTTCTTAGGTGAGCGCCGTGCCTATGTCGAGCGGTTAGTGCTTGCTGAAAACGAAGATGTGCAACGGGGAGTTATCGCTGAAATGGAGCCGCTTCAGCGCGCTGATTTTGTTGGAATTATGATGGCGATGTCGGGCCTGCCAGTAACAATTCGCTTACTGGATCCTCCGCTTCACGAATTCCTACCCTCACTTGTTGATTTAAGTTCGCAGATGGCGCGCAGCGAGGCACTGGGTGAAGAGATTCCAGAACGCGATCGCGCATTGTTTGCCGCTGTCCGCCGTTTGCATGAATCAAATCCGATGCTGGGTCTGCGTGGAGTACGTCTGGGTATCTTAATTCCTGAACTTTACAAAATGCAGGTGCGCGCCTTAGTTCATGCAGCCCTTGACGTCAGAAAACTTGGCCACGACCCAAAGCCAGAGGTGATGATTCCGCTGGTTTCAACCCAGCGCGAACTTTTGTACTTACGTGAGAGTTTAGAAGCTGAGATTGCAAATACTTTCAAAGGAACTAATCTGGTAATTAATATTCCAATCGGCACAATGATTGAGACACCGCGCGCAGCAATTACCGCCGATCGCTTAGGTATCCATTCCGACTTTTTCTCATTTGGTACAAATGATCTGACCCAACTGACATGGGCATTTAGTCGAGACGATGTGGAGTCGACTTTTTTGCCCCGATATCTAGATCTAGAACTACTGCCATTTAATCCATTCGAGTCCCTAGATGAGGCTGGTGTCGGAATTCTGCTTCATAAAGCAGTTGAACTTTCCCGTGGATTGCGTGACGATTTCAAATTGGGGATCTGCGGAGAACATGGCGGAGACCCGCGAAGCATCCACTTCTTCCATCAACTTCGCCTGGACTACATCTCTTGCTCTCCATTTCGAGTGCCGATTGCTAGACTGGAATCTGGCCGCGCTGCAGTGGCGCACTGAGGCCACAATTAGAGCAGCGCGTTGAACTCGCGGTACCAGTCATCGCCAGTGTTTACCCAGATACCAGAACCGATCGCATAAATTGCAACTAGGCCCACACCCATAACTAAATAGATATTTTTCATATCCTTAAATTACTTATAAACCCTGCATTGAAATCGAATTTACTTCGAGCCCAATGTCGTTTTCTTACCTCTATTTTGTTTAAGTTACGCCGCTTTGGCAAATCGGTTGCTGCCCTCAATGTGGGCCGCTGGTTTCGAGCACCTAATACCTTCGACGCCAGCCATAGCCTTTACGCAACTCCCAATTACTGGCCAGCCTTGACAAATGGATACTGAATATACCTACGATGTTATTGGCGAAAATTTCCAACGTGATCACTTAGTCCAACTTGTGCGCGATGTTCCAAGCACCGGCGAGCTATTCCTAGATGCGATTCTTGAACCCGAACCGACAAACATCTTTGATCCCAACGCCGTTAAAGTAATAATCAGTGGCGTTCAAGTTGGCTACATTCCAAAATTTGATTCTGAGCGCGTTACAAAAATGATTACTAAATCCAAAAAACCAACGATGTCGGTAAAAGCTCGCATCGGTTGGGACGTTAACAATCCGTAGGCTGAATTGAATGAGATAGAACAACTTCAAGATTTGATCCGTGCATTTGCCGATAAGCGAAATTGGGGAAAGTTTCATACTCCTAAGAACTTATCCATGGCCGTGGCTGGTGAAGCTGGTGAGCTAGTTGCAGAATTTCAATGGCTGACTGAAGCTGAGGCAAAACTTGGTGCTCTAACGCCAGAAAAATTGGTTGATATTGAAATGGAGATTGCTGACGTGGCGATTTATCTGCTGCGATTAGCTGATGTGTTGGAGATAGACGTCCCAGCAGCAGTTCGTAAAAAAATGGAGATCAACGAATCTAGATTTTAGGCAAACTAGTCGAACAGTTCTTTCGTACAATTTTTAAGATCAAAATTTATGAAACAACCCGATAAACGCTGTTTGAATCTCTTTCCAGAATCGCGTACTCAATCATGTGCCTACGCAAGGCAGCGGTATCGGGGTGGAACTTGGCGATGAATTCGTTGAGGGTCTTCTCGGGGTAAGAGGTGTTGGGGGATAGCTCGGAGGCGATGTGGCGAAGGACTGCTAATTTCTTGGCGGATTTCACGGGGATGCTAATTAAGGTGCCATCGGGGCGGAAGAATTGATCAATTTGCTCGGACACGCGTTAAGGGTAGAACAGGTGGGCGGGTTGTTCAACGTAAGTGGTGGGGAGTTGTCAGTGCTTAGAGTTAAATTACTTGTAACTAACTAGATGTTGCGAGGTGTTTCCATGTTCGAATTCCTACTTATCTTCGTCCTTGTCTATCTATTCCTCTCGCGCAAGAAGCGAAAGCGCAAGCCTCGGGGATTGGATGGGGAGCTTAAGGAGCTGATTACGCAGTCATCGGATGCGACCAGTGTTGGGTTGGATATAAAGCGGTATCTGCTCAATACGATTAATGAGAATAATAATGATCGCGAGAAGTTTAGTGATGCGCAGATTGCAGAGGCGCAGCGGATCTTGGATAAAGCGGGGCCGGCGGCGTTTTATTGGGTGAGTGATATTGCGGCGCAGTTGGCGGTGTTGGCGGCGGCGCAGGCCAATGGGTTGCCGACGAATGTGGGGGAGAAGTTGGGGGATCGTGCGACGGCCGAGGCGATTGTGGATGTGGTGGTAAAGATTTAAAAATTTGGTATTTGATACTGCAACTCTTTTGAAGTGAAGGCGGGCGTGATTGTGATTAGAGCCCAAGAACAGACTGGACACCCATTGGCAAGGCTAATTGGCGCAGGTAAAGTAATTAACCTACTATTCTGAAAAGTAAAAAACCCGCAGATTGCGCTGCGGGTTTTCTGCTGTAACTCATTCAGTTAAATTGAATCTAACCGAGTGCGCCCCTCTGACTAAGTAATTAAATATTAGCATCAGATTTTGTAATTTTGTAGTTCTATTTTATCCACAGAAATGATTCTATGAAAATGTCACGTTGCGTAAAGCATTTACCTTCTGCTCGTGTGCCGCTGTAGCTCAGCGGATAGAGCTCCTCTCTGACTAAGGGGAAGGTCGCGGGTTCGAACCCCGCCAGCGGTACACAACACTTAATGACCCCGGCTTAGTCCCCGGGGTCATTTTGTTTTGTGGTGGAAAGGGCTGAGCGCACTTAGGTACCTTAAAGTTACCTTTTGCTACCTTATATGATATGGTCGGTGCAACAAAGGAGAAACCATGTCCATCCCGGTAAAGCTTTCAGAATCACTAGTCGAACATGCCAAGCGAATAGCGGCGGTCGAGCACCGTTCGGTGCCACGACAGATTGAGTTTTATTTCCGAATGGCCTTGATCGCGGAAGAAAATCCCGACCTATCTTTCTCCCTTATTCGAGAAATCATGAAAGCAGATGCGGAAGAGGCGATCGAGGAATACTCCTTCGGTAAATGAAAATTCTGCAAACGCCAACATTTATCAGGTTGGTAAAGAAGCTGCACCCGAATCAGAAGAAAAACCTTGATAAAGCTGTTCGAGAGATTGCAACAAATCCGGAAGTTGGAACGCCTAAAGTTGGAGATTTGGCTGGGGTTTATATCTACAAATTTAAGGTCAGCGGCTTGCAGTGGTTACTTGCCTACCGAGTAGTGAGTAAGAGCGAGGTCAAGCTACTGGTAGTCGGGCCGCACGAGAATTTCTATCGTGATCTGAAAAAGGGACAGCGTTAGCAAGTTAGTAATGGCTTAGTGCCATGCCATATCTGTTAGCTAAGGGGCAATGCGCAATCTTTAAAAATGGGGCAAACTAAGCAGGTGATGAATCATCTGGACAAGTCAACTAGTCCCTATCTCCTGCAGCACGCCACCAACCCGGTGCATTGGTGGGAATGGTCGGAGGCAGCTTTTGCCGAGGCGCGGCGTCGTG
>Ga0335396_10001886_pt1 | contig 26376 bp, 32 predicted proteins | sample FRY02_FD_205743 | JGI IMG/M metagenome (GOLD analysis project Ga0335396, IMG submission 205743) | Freshwater microbial communities from Lake Fryxell liftoff mats and glacier meltwater in Antarctica - FRY-02 (spades assembly) (version 2) | ecosystem: Environmental > Aquatic > Freshwater > Ice >... | reverse complement strand
AAGATGCACTTACAAAGGTCAAAACAGAGATAAAAGTGTCGATGCGTTCCAAGTGGTACAAGTCAGAAAACGCTACTTTGCAAATGGGATTAATGAAATTGATAGGAACGGATGATGAACGTAAAAGATTATCACAATCGCATCAGGATATAACAACAAACGGTAAGGATGTAAACATATCACCGATAGAGTGGGTGGAATAAAAATACATAGTGCTTATAAACCATTAATAACATCAAATAAAAGATACTTTCTTTTAACAGGTGGTAGAGGCTCATTGAAATCTACAACCGTACATGACTATTCTTCACGATTAAGTTACCAAAAAGGTCATGGTATTTTAGTAACACGTTACACAATGGCGAGTGCTGAAAAATCTATTATACCAGAGTTTGAAAATTCAATACGATTAAACGGTAGTGAGGCGGATTTTAAGAAGTCCGGCAACAAATATACTAATATACATACAGGTTCTTTTATATTGTTTAGCGGTATCAAGACTAATCAAGGAGATCAGACAGCAAACCTTAAATCATTGGCTGGAATCACTACATGGATTATAGATGAAGGTGAGGATTTTCAAGACGAAAAAACCTTTGATGACATAGACGATAGCATAAGGGGAAACTGGAATCAAAACAGGGTTATATGGATTCAAAACCCAAGCACAAAAGAACACTTCATTTATAAGCGTTGGATTGAAGGAAGCAATAAGTTTATAAACATTGAAGGCGAACAGGTTTTAATATCAGACAACGAGAATGTAGAGGCAATTCACACGACCTATCACATAGCAGAAAAGTTAGGTTACTTATCACAAAGTTTCTTAGATAAGATTAACCGAACTAAACTATCAGACCCTAAGAAATATAAGCACAAGTATCTTGGAGGGTGGTTAGACAAAGCAGAGGGCGTTGTATTCACTAATTGGAAGTATGGGGAGTTCAATCCTGACAACTTTCAAACATCTTTCGGTCAAGATTACGGTTTTAGCGTTGACCCTACAACATTAGTTGAAGTAGCAATAGATAAAAAGAAAAAGATAATATACCTTAAAGAGCATTTGTATAAACCTAAATTAACAACCTCACAAATATCGCATATCAATTTAACAGTATGTGGTAATAAACTTATAGTAGCAGATAGTGCAGAGCCTCGTTTAATAGATGAACTTAGCGCATCAGGTTGTAACATTGTGGGAGCAGAGAAAGGTCCGGGAAGCATATCATTAGGCATTGCTTTGCTTTTAGACTATCAGTTAATAGTCGATGGTGAAAATATAGGTAAAGAGTTAAATAATTACGTCTATGCAGATAAAGGCTCTAAGTTATTCGTCGATGCTTACAATCATATCATTGATCCGGTAAGATATAACGTGACTTATCAATTAGGGAGAAGTTTCGGAATAGAAATCCGATAAAGATCAGATAACAATAATCGAATAAAATAGTTTATATAATATGACAGTAACATTACCAGAGCATATTGGAGATATAACATTGAAGCAATATCAAGAATATTCTGCTTTAGAGGATTTATCAGAAGATGAATTAAACAAACGAAAGATTGAGATATTCGCAGGCATATCAATAGATCGTTTTAATGATATAAACCAAAGTGATGTTGATGGTATGTTAACTCAAATAAACTTTGCGTTAACGCAAGATGTAGAGTTCAAACCTAGATTTAAAATGAAAGGGATTGAGTTTGGATTTATACCTAACTTTGATAAGATAACAGCTGGAGAATGGGGAGACATCTCGAAGTACAATACAGATATTGAAACTATGAACAGGCTCATGGCTATATTGTTCAGACCGATAGTAAAAGCAGATAGTTTTGGCAACTATAATATAGCATCGTACAAGGGTACAGAAGAGTATGCAGAGCTAATGTTAGAAACTCCTATGGACATGGTGCAGGGTGCTTTGGTTTTTTTTTACAATTTAGCGAAAGAATTACAGATAGCTATCCCACAGTCTATGGAAAAGGAACTAAGGAAGGTAAACAAGCATCAGACTTCTTTAATCATTGGGGATGGTATGCTACATTCTTTGAATTAGCGAAAGGCAATATACTAAAAATTGAAAAGGTTACAGAAATGAATATACATGAGGTGCTGACATTTGTTAGTCATAAGATAGAGAAGCAAGAATTAAAAGCAGAGTTAAGAAAGCCGAAAGGTCAAACGAATTTATAAAATGGGATTGAATCAATACACACAACTACTAACATATATCAAATCACTAGGTGAGAGTTCACAAGAGCCGTTTATTAATACAGTGACACAGGGCAACTTTTCACGCATTGACTTAGACAAAGGAAGTGTCTTTCCATTGCTTCACATAACGATTACGGGCGGGAACTTTACTAACGGAAGCACAGTAGTTTTTAATGTAGAAGTTGCAGCATTGCAACAAAGAGATACGAATAAAGAAATAAACACAGATAAGTTTTGGGAAAACGACAATGAAGTTGATAACATGAATGAAATGTTAGCGGTGCTTAATAGAATGTGGACCAGAATGTACAGAGATTTTGATGACAATAATATAGTAGCAAGCGAAAATCCAACGCTTAGTATTGTTGAGCCTGAAACACAAAGCAATAGTATTGAGGGATGGTTATTGAATTTTGAAGTAGAGATACCGAACACAACCATTTCGCTATGTCCGTAAAAGAAGCCCTAGATAATTTTGCCTTTGATGTAATAGATGAAGCTAAAAAGATTTTAGATAAGAAGGATAAGAACGCAAGCAAGAAACTATCTGATAGTTTAGATTATAAACTAAAGGTATCGGCTAAAAAAGATAATTTTGCCTTGACTTTCTTAATGGAAGATTATGCGGAGTATATCGATAGAGGAGTAAAAGGTAAGGGAGGCACAAAGGCAGATGGCACGCAATGGAAGAAGAAGCGAATTAGTAATATAAGTATTTGGAAACAAAGAACAGGTTATAAAGATGAAAGACCGCCAGCATCAGCATTTAGCAATTGGGTTGTTCGTAGAGGGATAGCGCCAAGAAATAAAAAAGGTCAATTTATGACCAGAAAATCATTGATGTTTGCAATTGCTACGATTGTATATCATACAGGACAGGCAGCGACTAACTTCTTTACATTGCCTTTTAATAGGTACTTGAAAGGATTACCAGACAGGTTAGCAATATCAGTAGCAGATGAATTAGTATTAAAGTTAAAATTATGATTAAAAATTTAAGTCCTTATTATAGAAACATCCCTTTTGTTAGTCCTCTTACAGGGTTAACTTGTTCAGCTTATACATTAAAGATATACGCATGGACTGGATTAAAAACATCAGCTCCAATAGTCCCGCATTACACCATAACAAAGAATAATATTACTGATGGTGTAGGTAATGACCAAGTAAATATTGCACGATTAGTGAGTGATTTTATAGACTTTCAGGTTCAAACAGATGCAGGTGCAACAGTCTTACTTGATGGAGTTAACCAAGCGTGGATTAAGACAGAGATTTACTACACAACAACCGATACAGCGGAGTTAACATTGCCACAATCAATTGAAGTTGTGATAATGACGAATGGATATACCTATGGATTGGATGGTGAGAATGGACAAACACCAACTAATAAGGTGTTAATTCCAATTAACAGTTATAAGGTATATAAAGATACTGGAAGATTTGTAGTGCCAATATTATTAGACGAGTTACCGAGTTTGATTAATGCAATAGATGACACGTTTGATATATATTTTCAGGATACTTTAATGGATGTAATGGCGAATGATACTTTAGGTTATCAGCCAACTAATATTATAAATGTTTCTTATGATTGGCTTGCGACAGATGGCACGTTAACAATATCAGAAGGTCAGGTTAAATACAACTTAGGAAGCGTTTTAAACACTCCTTTAACAGCTACATACATAATACAAGATAGCACGGGAGAAACAGACACAGCAACAATTACAATTAATATAACAGTATTGCCATCAACAATTACAGCAGTTGATGACTCTTATTTGCTCGTTAATAGTGGAACGCAAAATATGTTAGTGCAAAGCAATGATGTAACAGGAACAGAACCTACAACTATAACAGCCATAAGTGTTGGAGCAATTACAAGCGGAACCATTACAATAGACGGAACGAGTGAGTTTTTAATCTTTACTCCAAACGGTGTTATTCCAAGTGGTTCAGAACAATTCACATACACGATAACAGATAGCACGCCAGCATCAGACACAGCAACAGTTACATTATCTGTTAAGGTGGCGAGTGGTGGTTCTAGTAGTTCTGTTACAATGCAAACGACAGGTTCGGCGGGTGGTGCTACAAGTTGCACACAACCATTAGCGACGTTAAGATACCACAATGGCTCAGGAACTAATCCAACATTAGGAGATTTTATTTATACTAATTTAGCACTAACAACCGTATTTGCAGGAGCGGATTTGTATTATAGAATACCAGATGGCAGAAGCGTACAAGTAGCAAACGATGGAGAGGTTAATAATTTATGGATTTGCGGAGCAGGCCCAGCATAATATACAACTATGGCAGTAACAGTAATATCATATCCAGACAACGAAATAAACGAAAGTTTTGCAACAGCAGACACTTTTAATAGTGCTGACTTAATCAGTTATGTATGGGTTAACATTGAGGATATAACAAACGACACTTATATCGAGGTCATTTATAACGGGCAAACCATAACATTAACGGTTGAGGATGAGTGCAGATATACACCAGTAAATATTATATTCCAAAACAAAGAAGGAGCAGAGCAAACGTTACAATTCTTTAAGGCTCGAACAGACACATTAACAGTTGAAAGTAAGAACTATGAAAGTGACAGAGGACAACCAAGTTTAGGTAACCATCAATTTGTAACCTATAATGTACAAGGCAAAACTAAATTTAAGGTTAATTCAGGATTTGTAAATGAAACTAATAATGAAAGTTTTAGGCAGTTATTTTTAAGTCAACGAATTTGGTGGTTAGATGCTACATTAAACAAAATACCGTTAAACATAGAGAGCAAATCTTTTGAATATAAAACTAGGGCAAAGGATAGATTAATCAATTATGAGGTTGAATTTTCGATGGCGTTCAATGAGATAAACAGCATATAGTTTGGTAACGAAATTATACATAGGCAATAGTAGATTAGATTTATACAAGGATGAAAATATAGCCTTGACTTCTTCTATTGCAGATACGCAAGATATAACTAAGAATACAACAGACTTTACTAAGAGTTTTACAGTACCAGCTTCTAATATAAACAACGGTATATTTAAGCATTATTACGATGCAACAATAGACAATTCATTTGATGCAAGAATAAAGATTGACGGAAGGATTGAATTAGATGGCATTCCTTTTAAGACTGGAAAATGGAGGCTTTCAAAAGTAAGTGTTAAACATGGTAAGGCAGATTCATATACGATTAATTTTTGGGGAAACTTAGTTGATTTACCAGCGAAATTAAAAAACCTAGAATTAAAGGATTTAGATTTATCAGCATACAATCACGATTACGATGGTGCAAATGTATTAACGGGCTTAACATCTTCTTTATTTAGTGGTGCAATAGTTTACAATCTACTTGCTAAGAAGCAACTTTATTATAATAATGATGCTGCAGACAACAAGCAAACAGATATATTAGCAAATATTGCCTTTGGTGGTGGTGCTGCGACTGGTGTTAAGTTTAGCGATTTGAGACCAGCGATACAAGTTATAAAAATAATTGAAGCAATCGAAACAGATTTGTCTTTAACTTTTTCACGTGATTTTTTTGGTCGAGCAGAATTTTCACAGTTATATCTATGGCTCAATAATGATACGGATGCAAATGTAGGAGGCTCAATACAGATAGTTGATTTTGATGATGGAGATACTACTAATGTAAATCTAACAACAGACATCGGAACGTTTACAGCAGTTAACACTTCTGCGAGTGGAGACAGACGATTTTGGGAACTACAACTAACAATAACACCTTCATTAGGTTATGGGTTAATAGATTATACAATTAGAATGTATAAAGACGACGAGATAACTAAAGAGCAGGCATATACAGGAGGCACTAAAACATTAAAATACACATTAATTAGAGATGGAGGGGCGCAAACTTATGAGATTTTCTATGATGTTATAGCAGAATCAGAGTTTAAATATACTGCAAGTTGGAAACAAGAATATAAAAGCACAAGTTCAACGCTTGCAACTTATACAACCACAGCTTCTGAAAATACTATCGACCCTTTTATAGATGTTTCTGACAATATACCTAAGATAAAACTAACAGACTTTTTAAAGGGGTTATTTAAGGCGTTTAAATTAGTTGTTATACCACAAGAAGATGGCACTTTATATATTAATACGTTAAAAAGCTACTATGCAGAGGGTGTTTTATATGATTATACCAAGTATATAAACTTTGATTCATACGATGTAGAGCGTGGAAATATATTAAACGAAATAAATTTCAATTTTGAAGCACCAACGACACTATTAAACGTTCAATTTGAAAATAATAATAGGATTGCGTATGGGGATGAAGAGGCACAACTAACTGATTCCGCTGGGGAGCCTTTAGATGGAGATAAACAAGACTTTAAATTACCATTTGAGCAGGTTATTTATGAGCGTTTAAATGATTTAGACGACAATACAGAAACAAATATACAGTACGGTGCAATTGTAGATGAAGAAATACAAGGCGTAAATCCAAAACCTCATATATTTTATAATATTCTGCAATCAGTAGGTGTTAAAACAATTGCTTTTATAGATGAAGATGGGACGAGGTCAGAGATAAGCACTACAATTAACACAGCTTCACATTCTGAAACATTCGAGCAACAACAATATGCATTTTTGTTCAGTTCGGAATTTAGTACATGGGACGGTGAATTAATGGCAAATACTTTATACTCAAATTACCATCAAGAATATATAAACGACTTGTTTAATATCAAACGTAGAAACTGGAGTTTTAAGGCTCAACTACCTTTAGACAAATTAAGTGTTTTAGAGTTGAACGATATCCTAAAAATTAAAGATGACTATTACAGGATTGACAAGTTTGATTTAAACTTGTTAACAGGTGAAGCAAATCTAAAATTAATCAATGCTTTTGATACACAGATAGGAGCATTTACACCAAGTGAGACTTCTATTTATGTAGATTACCAAGCGCAACAAGCGTCTATTTATGTAACATTTTTAAATAATTATAGTTATAATAAGACAGACTTAGGAAGTGGAACAGCATGGATTACGGTATCAAATGTAGGAAGCAATATCTTCTTTGACTTTACAGAAAATGCAACAGGTTCAATAAGAGATATGGAAATTGTATTTACGAACACAGATACAAGTCAAGAATTTACAATCTACTTAAATCAAAGTTTATAAAAAATGATAGCAGATATAATAAAAGCAGTTAGAAGTGATGACTATTATGGTGGTGGTGAGTTTATAGAACTTGCTAAAGGCAAACATGAATTTACTTTAAAATGGAACGATGTTAAACGCAAAATAAAAAGAGAATGGCTATCAAGAGGGAAGTAAAAATAACAGCAAACACTAGCGAAGCTGTAAAAGAAGTAGACAAACTATCCTCGTCGGTTGATAACACAGCTAACAGCGTTGAAAAATCTAAAGGTAGTTTATCAGGATTAACAGGAACGCTTGACAAGTTTACAGGTGGAGCGGTTACAAAGATAAAAGGATTTACTACTGGACTTAAAGGAATGGCTTTAGGTTTTAATGGTGTAGGGCTTGCTGTTGCTTCCTCTGGTATTGGTTTAGTTATAATTGCTATTGCTGCGGTTGGTGCTGCTTTTAAAGGTAGTGAAGAAGGTCAAAATAAGTTTGCTAAACTCATGGCAGTTATAGGAACTGTGATTGGAAACGTAGTTGATGTTCTAGCAGATTTAGGGGATTTTATAATAGACTTGTTTAGCGGCAATGGTGAGGCTATGACTAAATTAAAATCGTTCGGAGCTGCTATATTTAACGTCATCGGCTTACCTATAAAGAATATAATTGATGTTGTCAAAGCATTAGGCAAGGTTTTAGGCGCGTTATTTAGTGGTGATATTAGTGGAGCATTTGATGAATTACAAGCAGGAGTTGCAAATGTAAAAGGTAGTTTTGACGAGGCAACAGAAAGCATAAAAGGAGCAACAGGAGCGTTAAAAGATTTTGCGAAACAAAATATTGATGAAGCAAAAGCAGCCGCAAAAGTAGCAGACCAAAGAGCAAAGGCAGATAAAATTGAACGAGATTTAATTGTAGATAAAGCAAAGGCAGAGCGCAAAATTGCAGACCTTAGATTAAAGGCAAAAGACTTAAACAATGTAAGTGCTAAAGAGCGTGAGGATGCGTTAAAAACTGTTTTATCAATACAAGATGAATTAATAACAAGGGAAACAGAAGTACTTGAACTTAGAAGGGACGCACAAATTGCAGAGAATGGGTTTGCACGTTCTGATAAAGAGAATTTAGATAAAGAACAGAATGCAATTGCTGCGGTCATTGATGCAGAAACTAGAAGGGTTGACCAACAGAGAGCAATACAACGAGAATTAACCGCGGCAGAGAATGAGATAAATGCAGAGCGAAAAGCAAGGGCAAAAGAATGGCAGGCTATACAAGATGAAAATGCTAAAAGTGAACTTGAAAGGCTTAAATCATTATCAGATTTTAAAGAGGCTTTACTAAAAAAAGACGCTGAACTTGATGCAAAAACAGAAGATGAAAAACTAGCATTAAATAGGTTTAGAGCAGAGACAGAATTAGAAAATTTAGTCGGTACAATAGAAGAAAAAAGAGAAGCAAAAATTGCTTTAAATGCTTATTATGACCAACTCGAGGACGAACTAGCAGAGGAAAGAGCTAAGACAGAAGCAGAAAGCAAAGAAAAGAGAGATTTAATACAAGCACAATTTGACGCTTCTAAAATTGAAGACCCTTTAACTAAGTTAGATGCAGAAAAGGATATTTTAAATAAACAAAATGAAAATTTATTAGAAGATTTAGAAGCAAAAAGAGCAATATATGAACAAGGCACGAAGGAGCGTTCAGATGCTGAACAAGAATATTTAGACTTTAAACAATCAATTGATAATAAATTAATCGATAACGCTAAAGCAAAAGCACAAGAAGAAAAAAGAATAGCCGAAACTATTGCAGAACAAAAAAAGGACATAGACACGAATCTACAAAAAACTATTTTAAACATTGCAAAAGAAGGAAGTGCAGTAGCGAAAGGGTTGGCTATTGCTAATATAGTCAGAGACCAAGCGGCATCTGTAAGTAGTACAATCTCCGCCACAACAGAGGCGAATGCTAAAGCAGTAGCAGCAAGTCCATTAACACTAGGGCAGCCATTTGTAACGTTAAATACTATACAAGCAGGAATAGGAATAGCGGCAGGAGTTACTGGAGCAATCAAATCAATAAAAGCAATTAGCAGTGACAAGAAAAGTCCATTAGGAGGCTCATCGTCAGGAGGTGGTGGAGGCGGTGGAGGCGGTGGAGCATCAGCACCATCATTTAACTTAGTTGCAGGAAGTGGCACAAATCAAATAGCTGAAGGATTATCACAACAACCAACACCTTTAAGAGCCTTTGTGGTTAGTTCAGAGGTCACGACAGCGCAATCACTAGACCGTAACATTGAAGCCAACGCATCATTCTAACAAAAGTGTAACAAATATACTAATTATTAGTTTTTAAATTATGAAAACATACGAAGCTGTATTTGATGAAAACGAAGTTGATGGGGTATTTGGTATTTCTTTAGTTTCCGAGCCAGCAATGGAGGGAAAATTTATAGCCTTAAATAAGCATAAAGAAAATATTATACAATTCGCAGCGGTTGACGAAAAACAATATATTTTGGTAGGTTTGGTATTAAGTCCAGACAAACCAATTTATAGAAATCAAGACGGTGAGGAGTTTGAAATGTTCTTTACAGCCGATACGGTTAAAAATCTTTGTTACGCATTTACAAAAAATAAATTCAATAATAATAGTTCGGAAGAACATGACGAAAATTCTAAAATAGCAGGAATTTCATTTGTTGAAAACTGGATTGTAAGAGATGAAAAAAATGATACTTCAATTGCTTTAGGTTTAACACCAAAAAAAGGAGAGTGGATTAGCGTCGCAAAATGTGATAATAAAGAAATATATGACAAAGCATTATCGGGAACTTTTACAGGCTTCTCTATTGATGCAATGATTAAATTAAAACAAGTAAATTTAAAATCAGATATAAAAATGGCAGATATTACAGAAACGTTAACAGCGTTTAAAAATGACATTCTTATTGCTTTAAACCTAAAAGAGAAAGAGGTTATAATTAAGGCAGGGAGTGTAAATTCAGCAGATGGGCAATTTGCCTTTATGTATGATGGTGAAACACCACAAGAAGGTGGTGCAGTTTGGATTGAAGCAGAGGATGGTACGAAAGTTCCAGTTCCTGTTGCAGAATACGAATTAGATAATGGTATGATTTTGACAGTTGTAGAAGAGGGTGTTATTGGAAGCGTTATGGAAGCAGTTGCTCCTGAATTAGCTGACGATGTTGCTACTCCAAACACAGGACAAGCAGACGCAAACAATGTAGTTAGTCAAGTTCAAGAGAGTATTAAATCTATCATGATTAAATACAAAGAAGATTCAGACGAAAAGTTTAAGGCTATTCAAACGCAACTAAGCGAAATCATAGAAGAGAATAAAGCATTAAAAACGCAAGTTGTGGAATTATCTAATGAGCCAGCTACAAAGCCAAAGCAACAAGTTCAGCAAGTAGCATTAAACAACAAAGGGCGAATTTTATCAAAATTAAGACAAAATTAATAAATAAATAAATAATAAATAAACAATGGCAACAACAACAAATGTAACCAGCAATTATGTTGGAAAAGAAGCTGGTTCGATTATTGGAGCTGCTTTTAAAGAAGCAGACACTTTAAGATTAGGACTTTTAACAGTAGCGGATAACGTTAACTATAAGTTAAACCTAAGAAAAATTGCGTATGCAGATGGCACTACTGATTATTCTTGTGGATTTACACCAGCAGGAACTATTACTTTAAGCGAAAAGCAATTAGTAATCGAAAAGCTAATGAATCCTATCCAAATTTGTAAAGAGGATTTTAGACAAACATGGAGCGAAGATTCAGAGGGAGCATCAGCATCAAACCCAAACGCACCAGCTCACATTATGGAAGCAATATCTTTAGAGGTGCTATCTAGTCAAGCAGCTAAAGTTGATACTGATATTTGGACAGGATTAGCAGCAACAGCTGGAGAATTTGCAGGATTGATTGAGCAGTTTACAGCAGATGGTGCAGTAATAAAAGCTAACAACGGTATTACAGCATTAAACGCAGCAACAACAGAGGCGAATGTAGAGGCTCATTTAAAAGCAGCTTTAGCAGCAGTTCCTGTATCAATTAGAAGAGCTAATTTAACAGTTGCAGTTTCACCTGATGTATTCCAATCGTATTGGTTTTACTTAGTTTCCAATCGTATTGCAAATGACGGTAATACAGAGCCTAAGCAAACTAGATTTGGAAGATATACTTTAACTGAGGTTAATGGATTACCAGATGACACAATCGTTATTTTTGAAAAGAAAAACGTAGTGTTTGCAACAGGATTGCAGTCAGATTTTAATGAATTAAATTTTGTGGATGAAGATGAGATTGGATTAATGACAGGACAAGTTAGAGGTAAGATTGTATATGGAGCAGCAGTTGGATATTACAATTCTGAGGATATTGTTTGGTTGTTAACTACAACAGCATAATTAATAACATTGAAACTAGCGGTTAATAATTTAATTGACTGCTTAGTATTCACTAAAAACATATATAAAAAATGGCATGCGATATTACCAAAGGGAGAGTAAAAGAATGTAAACAAAATATTGGTGGAAACTCCAAGTTATTTGTATTTAACTACGAGCAAGACCCATTTACAGTTGCTGCTGGAAGTGGTGTGGCATCAGCAGTAAATGCTGCAATTACAACCGTTTATGTTTACGAGATAGAAGGAACGTTGAACACGTTGGTTGAGGACCAAGTTTCAAACGTTGATACAGGTTCGACTGTTAATACCCAAACATTAAGTATTACACTTAGAAAGCAAGATGCAGCGACATCAGCAGAATTTAACCTACTTACTTATGGAAATGCACAAGCAGTAATAAAAGACAGAAATGGAATTTATCATGCTTTAGGATATTCAGAAGGCTTAAACTGGAGTGTTAACTCACAAACAGGAGGGAATTATACGGACTTGAATGGTTACACTGTTACAGGAACAGCCATAGAGGGTTCTTTATCTCCTAAATTAGATGCAGCGACTATTACAGCGTTTGAAGCATTAGTTTAAAACCTAAAAATGGTTATTAAAATTTAAGAAGCACTCGTTATTGGGTGCTTTTTTTATAACAAATTTTTAATTTAATAGTTTATAATACATGGAAGAGGTTTATAAGGATATAAAAGTAAGTAACGCCTATCAAAAGGCATTAAAAGAATTAGTTTGAAAGTAGTTAACCCTAATGACGCAACGCATAATATGACGTTAATACCACGTTTCGATAGTTCAAACGCATTAACTTTGTATCTATATAACGAAACTTCACAAGTAAAAAGTACGGTTGAAAACACTTATGTAGTTACAGATGGTAATTTAACGATGAATTACAGCTTTACTTTTGCAGATAATAGCAAATATAAGATTGAAATTAAGGATGGCGCAAATGTAATTTATAGAGGCAAGCTAATTGCTACTACACAAACGCCACAAGATTACAAATTAACAGACGGAGAATACATTTATGGATAGTCAAATTAAGTTAATACAGTTAAACGGTTATGTTAGACCGAAGGTACAAGAATCTACAAGTCAAGAATGGGTTTTAAACGGAAAAAAGAACTGGTTTTATGAGTATATCATAGACAGAAAGACTGGAAGCGTTACTAATTCGGCAATTATAAACTCTTATGTAGATCTAATATACGGAAAAGGGATTGGCGCAAAAAATTCAGGAACTAGAATAGAGGACTGGTTAAAATTAAAACAAATATTAAAACCAGAGCAACTTCATAGGATTGTTTCAGATTTTGCTTTATTTGGCGAAGCTAGTTTTGAAATTATACAAACGAAAGGGAGAAGTATATCAAGCATTAACCATATACCAAAACAAAAAGTAGTCCCTAATAAGGTTAACGATGACAATGAAATTGATATTTATTGGTATTGTGACGATTGGAAGAACACAAACGCCAACAAACCAGAGGAGTATCAAGCATTTAAAGGGAGTGATGGCAAGGCATCGCAAATGTATGTTATAAAGCCTTACCAAGCTGGTAATAGGAATTACTTTAGTGACCCTAGTTGGATTGCTTGCGCTCCTTATTGCGAAATGGAGGAGGAGATAGCTAATATGAATATTAGTTCTATTAAGAGCGGATTAAGTGCTGGTTATATTATAAACATTCCTGACGGCAAGAGTTTAAGCAATGAAGAAAAAGACGACTTTGAAAAGAAGATAAGAGCGAGATTAACAGGATCACCAAACGCAAGTCAATTTATATTAAGTTTTAACGGTAGAGATATTGAGGTTACTATAACACCTTTTCCAGTAAATGACAACATTCATAAGCAATGGCAATGGTTAACAGATTCCGCAAGACAGCAAATAATCACAGGTCATCGATTAACTTCACCAGTATTGGCTGGTATAAGCACGCCGAGTGGTTTTAGTAGTACATCCGACGAGATGGAAATGGCAGAAGAGCAATTGATGAAGCGTGTGATTTCACCAATGCAAAATCATATACTGACAGCTTTAGAAGAAGTTTTAGAAGCCTATGGTATAAACTTAGATTTATATTTTATTCCTTTAGGAGGTGAAGTTGTTGCGCCAACTAAAACAGAACTTTCAAAAGAAGATGAATTTGCTTTTTTAGAAATGTACGCACAAGACAGTCCTGAAGGTTACGAATTAACAGATGGTTCTGAATACGAACTACAATTATCAGCAAACCAAACAAGCGAACAAGATTCTGCAAGGTGGAAAATTAGATATGCTTATGCGGTAGGTACAAGTAAGACACCAAAAGGAAAATCAAGGGGTTTTTGTAATAAAATGATTTCACTTTCCAGTAGTGGTAAGGTCTTTAGAAAAGAAGATATTGAATTAATGAGTATGCAAGGAGTTAACGGACAATTTGCACATGAAGGCGGCAAATACGACATATTTTTATATGGTGGTGGAGTTAATTGTTATCATAGATGGGAGCGTAGAATATTCAAAAAAGAACTAGGTGCAGATGGCAAGCCTAAAAAGGGAGGTGCTTTAGCATCAACTAATGAGGTTAATGTAAATGAAGCAAGACGACAAGGCGCAAAAATACCAAAAAACAGTCCTGATGTAGCTATTGCAGAGATAGATAAACCAAATAAGGGAGCATACTCAAATTAATATGGCAACATTATTATTCATATCACCGACAGAACTAGCAAAAACCACAATTTTAGGTGGCAATGTTGACATAGACAAGTATCAATTTACGATTGAACAGACGCAAATCATGGTAATTGAGCCATTATTAGGCACGGAATTATACGATAAGATTATAACCTTAGTAACGGCAGGAACTATTGACGATGTGGGCAATGAATTATACAATACTTTATATACAGAATACGTAAAACCTATTACAAAGTATCAAAGCATGGCAGAATACATAGAAATTAGTAGTTATGTTTTAGACAATGCAGGCTTAATTAAGAACACGCCAGACAACGCAGAGGTGGTATCTAAGGACGAAGCGTTATATCTTAGTAATAAGTATTCAGGAATGGCACAAATGTACGTTATACGCTTCAAAAAATGGATATGCAAGAACGTTATTTCGGAATATAAGACGTATCAAGACGAGGTTAACGCAGAGAGAAATATGCAATTGACTGGAGGTTTATGGTTTGGTAATAAATTCATTGATGAAGATGACGATTGGCAGACAGCATGATAGATATAACAAAAGGAAGAGCGAGGGTGTGTAACGGATTAGGAGGGTTAAAAGAGTTTTATATTTTTCCTTATGATTCGTCTGTTATTTTAACTGTTGATGGCGTTACATTAGTATCAATATCAAGAGTGCAAACGTTATACAGGTTTTATAGCACGAAAGGAGATTTACAAGAAAAGCAAGAAGAAGATGGTGGCGGGAAGTTTTACAATCAAAGTATATCTTTTACGTTTCCCGTAATAAAAGCAAACACCGAACTTAATAGATTATTAAAAAAAGATTATTGGGTAATTGTTAAAGATAATAATGGTTTATATAGATTTTTAGGAGCAAATAACGGAGGGCGATTTAATAATTTAAAAGAACAAACAGGAGGTGCTTATAGTGATTTATCAGGTTATACAATTAACTACGAAGCAAAGGAAGAGTTAACAGCGTTATTTACAGATTTAGAAACCTTTACAGATTTAGGATTTTTATTAATAGAAGATGGTTCATTGCTTTTATTAGAAGATGGCTCAAAAATAATATTAGAATAATATGGATAAGAAATTAACAGCATTAACGGAAGTTACAACATTAGGGGATGATACACTAATATATGCAGTTGACCCAGATAGAACGGTAGGAGATAGGTCGGTAGGAATAGACAAAGATGTTCTTTTCGGACTTATAGGTGCGTTACTTAAAGGTAATAACCTCTCAGATTTGTTAGATGCTTCAGCAGCTAGAACTAACTTAGGCGTGGCTATTGGTACTGATGTACAAGCATTTTCATCTGTTCTTGCAGCTACGACTGCATCCTACACTACTGCTGAAGAATCTAAGTTGTCAGGAATAGAAGCAGGTGCAACAGCGGACCAGACAGCAAGTGACGTTCCTAATGTACCATCAGGAAACCTATCAGCAACAGATGTCCAAGCAGCTTTAAATGAGTTGCAAACAGCTTTAGATACTAAAAACCCTTTAATATCGCATTTAGAATTTAATGATACAAATAAAACTGTTTGGAACAATGGAAAGGGTAATATAGATGGTAACACTTCTTTTGGAGAAGATGCTTTAGAATCAAACACAACAGGAGGTTTTAACACAGCTAATGGAACGTCTGCTTTAAGGTTAAACACAGAAGGAAATAATAATACCTCTTTTGGTAGTTATGCTTTACTTTCAAACACAACAGGTTCAAACAACACAAGCATTGGAAGTTACTCAAATGTATCAACAGGTAATTTAACAAACGCTACGGCGATAGGTTTTAATTCGATTGTAAACGCATCAAATAAAATACAATTAGGTAACGCAAGTGTAACAGATGTAGCTACAAGTGGTAAAATTACGGCAGCACCTGCAACACTATCTACGCACTTAGCAACTAAAGGGCAGTTAGATGATGGTTTAGCTTTAAAAGCAAACATTGCAGACATTGTAAACAATGTTACTGCAGGTGGTGTGGCTGTACCTTTATCAGCAGAACAAGGTAAGATACTAAAAGCTGAAATATTAGCTTTGGCAGGTTCGTTAATTCCACAAGGTAATTGGAACGCAAATACAAACACCCCAGACATATCAGCCACAACAGAAACAGGCTACTATTGGATTGTTTCCGTTGATGGTGCTACTGATATTGGTGGTATTACAGATTGGAAAGTAACAGACTGGGCAATTAAAACGGCAACAGGTTGGGCGAAAATAGATAACACAGATAAGGTTTTAAGCGTAAACGGCAGAATAGGAGAAATTGAATTAGATAGTAGTGATGTTGGTTTAGCAAACGCAGACAATACAAGCGATGCTAACAAGCCTATTTCAAGTGCGACACAAACAGCGTTAAATGATAAAGCAAATATAGCTTCGCCTACGTTTACAGGCAACGCTACCTTTGGGAGTAATGTAACAGCTACTAACTTCATAGGTAATGCTTTGCTGGGATTAACTTCAAAATATGTTGCTGGCTCAGACTCAGCTAATTATTATTTTGCAAATACCTTTCAGGGTACAGGTAGTATATTTTTTGGGGCAGATAATGAAACCGCTGTTTATAGATTTAGGGGTGGCAGCACAAACTTTAATCACGAAATAACAGCTACTAACTTCATAGGTTCAGGTGACGGATTAACCGACGTTGTAAAATTAACAGGAACGCAAACGGTTGGGGGTGTTAAGACTTTTAGTAATGACGCTACCTTTGAGGGTAGTGTAAAGGCTGATGCATTTAAATTATCAGCACTAAACACAGCACCAGCATCAGCATCTTCAACAGGTGTTACAGGCGACATAAGATACACAGCAGATTATATCTACGTATGCGTAGCAACAGACACTTGGAAGCGTTCAGAAATAACAACTTGGTAATATAATAAAATGAAAGTATTTGAAATTATAAAGCCGTTTATCCCAGAAATAATTCTATTTTTATCAGGTGCTGGTGCTTGGGGTTACGAAAGAAATAAAAGAAAGCAATCTTTAAAGACAGCAGAAACAAGCAACGATAAGAGCATTATGGAACTTTATCAGGCTGCACTTACAGACTTAAAATCAAGATACGATAAAGATTTAGAAGATATGCAGTCCAGACACGACTCTAATTTAAAAGAAATGCAGATAAGATACGACCAAAAGTTTAAAGATTTAGAAAAGCGATATACTCGTTTAAAATCAGCTTTTGAAAGTTACAAAAAACAGCACTAAAAAAATGAAGCTAACTAAAAATTTTAATAAATCGGAGTTTGACAGCAAAGATGGCGCAGATATGCCAGACGAGGTTTTGTTTAATATTCAAAGATTGGCAAACCAGATGCAGCATCTTAGAACGCACCTAAACAAACCAATTACTATAAATAGCGGCTATCGTTCAATTTCGCATAATGAAGCGATTGGTGGCTCTTTAAACTCACAGCATATATTAGGAAAGGCTTGTGATATAACAGTGCAAGGAATGACACCTAAAGAGGTTGCGGAAGTTATTGAGGATTTAATATTATGTGGCGATATGCTGCAAGGTGGTTTAGGCATTTACAGAACTTTTGTGCATTACGACATAAGAGGATTTAAAAAAGTAAGATGGTAAAAAATATATTTTTAGTATTATTTTTAATTTTATTTACAAGCTGTGGCATTTTCAATTTGGGTAAAAAAACCGAATCGGAAAAGGAACGCACCACAGTAACCACAGAAAAAACAGACATTAAAAAAGACAGCACGAATTTAAAAAAGGTTAATATTTTTGAGAGCGAAAATATAACTAAATCCATAGATAAAAGTAGTAGCATATCTTTAAAGACTGCCGACAGTATCGCAAACAAACGTATTAACGAAGCATTGCGTAATTTTAAAGTAACAGATCGCAGCGGACAAAACACTTTTAGTGCAAAGTATGACGAAAAAACAATGCAGTTAATATTTGATGCTTATGTCGAGGGTACAAAGTCAGTAAAAAAAGAAACCAATACAGACCAGTTAATCAACACAAGTACCCAAATAACCAGCGATAAAACTTTTGAAGACGAAGTATCAGAAAAATCTAAAAAGGTTATTAAAATGATACCTTTGTGGCTTTGGGTGGTCGTGGGTGTTTGGTTTTTACCACAGATATTAAGCAGAATGCAAATGGTGTTTAATCCTTTGGCTAAATTGTTTAAAAAGTAAACCTATAAGTTTACTTATGTATCATATATAAGTCATTAAGCACTGTTTTATATATTAATGCATCGTTTATCATACACGCATACATTCATTTAAGTAGTTCAATTATTTTATTTCTTGTTTTAAATGTTAATTCCTCCCAATTTTTATTGCACCAATAGTAAACCTTTTGATTTTGCAAGTTCTTTTTTTTGCTAAAGTCATAAATTGACCGGTAATCTTTTAATATCGTTTCTCTTAAATTCATAATTTATTTATTTTCTGTTTTTTCTTTGTGATATAATTCCGCAAAATACATTAACGTATTCTCAAAATCTTCTGGAGTTAAATCTTGATTTTTGTACTCGTAAACTAAAACTCCTCTGCAACTTCTACTGTCCATAATATTGTGTATTTATTTATTTAAGGCAAATATACAACAATCTTTTTTATAACAAGTTTTTTTATTACAATTTTTATTTGTATATTTGTACCCAACAAAGAAACTAAAACTAAATATTATGAGTTATTACGATGACATTGACGAAATAGGGGAAGCGCAAGATACACAATGCGTACACTGCGGAACTTACACAAACGACACTTATTGTTCAACCGAATGTAAAAACTACGATACAGAATGAGAACGGTTAAACTTAATACAGGCGTTGAAATTACGTTCGACGAAAAAGACAATATGGTAAATCTTACAACACCATATTCCAAAAGTGATCCAGTTAAAAAAACAACTTTACGCTGGTATGTTAAATTAATAAAACAAATGATAAAATGAAAACAACAAGAAAAAAATTTATTTTACAAGCGCACGAAGCAGCTTGTAGTGATTGGAAAAGTAAAATTGCAACGGAGTTCCCTAAACTATTTAAAGGAACTAAATTAGTTGTTGGTAGTTGGTATAAAACCACGCAATTCGAATTAAGCTACTTAATTAATATAACAGAATTATTTTTTGATAAATACTATAAAGGCAGTATTTCGCAAAGGCATTACGGATTTGAAAATGGCGAATTTAAGAAAGGGTCGTGGAATAATACTGCCTTTAGTAAATCATTAATTCCAGCAACTGATAAAGAAGTAGAAACAGCTTTATTTGCAGAAGCTAAAAAAAGAGGTTACAAAGAGGGCGTCACTATTGAAAGTTTTAGCCCATTAGAACCAAATATTATAGAGTCTGATTATAAAGGAGGGTATTATAAAGGAGGGTATTATATGGACGGCTGTTGTGTTTTTGACAACGGAAAATGGGCAACTATAATACCGAAAATAAAAGAAATGACTTTAGTGCAAGTACAAAATCAATTAGGTTACGCATTTAAAATAATTAAGTATTATGAAAATAGAAATAATTAGGACTAATGGCAGGTGGGTTGTAAATGGTAAAGATTACAACGACCTTACATTGACAGAAAAGTATTTTTTAAACGAGTTTTTTTACGATAATAAATTAAAAACAGTATGAACACACTCTACAACATAATCGAAGAACAAAGATATACTTTGTTGGAAATAGAAGAACTTGGCGGAGAATTAACGCCAGAGTTAGAACAGCGACTTGAAATCCAATCGCATCAGTTACAAAATAAATCAATCGCGTACCTGGAAGTTATTAAACAAAAAGAAATGTTTAACGATGCTATTGAAGCCGAAATAAAGCGATTACAAGCGATTAAAAAGAAAAACGATAATCTTGTAAGCAGATTAAAAGATAACCTGTTAAACGCTGTTAAAACCTTTGGAGAGTACGAATCAGGACTAAACAAGTTTAGCAGTCGCAAATCACAATTAGTAATGGTGGAAAATGTGAACGCTTTACCTAAAGAATACAAGGTTATAAAAGTAACAGAAGCAGCTGATAAAATTGCTTTAAAAAATGCCTTAAAAAGCGGAAAAGAAATTGATGGAGTTTCTTTAATAAATAACTATAATTTAAAAATAAATTAGTATCTTAGTAAAAATATTGCGTGGAAGCGCCCACCACAGATTTTGGGCGTAATTTAAAACAATAATATTATGAGTTGGTTAGAAAGACCTGAGAAAAAAAGTAGCAACCCTGCTGCAAAATTCCTTCAATGGAAATCAAACGACAAATGCTTTTCCTACTACGATAAGGAAACAAAGCAAAATGTCGAAGTCAAATTACCTTTAAAATTTGTTATCTTGGAACATTACCACACTGTAAAAGGGTGGAACGATGCAAGCGAAAGCGGAATCTACGCAAACGAGGTGCTATTTACAGGAAGTGAGGAACTAGATGTAAAATCTTTTAAAGGTGGTGACATCGCTAAAGGACTTTACAAGGACATTAGAAGTAAAATTATTGATGCTGGTGGCAAGTACCACCGATCAATTTATGCAGTTACAAACGACCTTGAAATTATAAACATTTCAATTAAGGGTTCGGCCGTTTCTGAATACTCTAATTTTATTGAAAAAAATGGCGATGGCGTGTTTACCACAAACTGGGTAGAAGTCAAAGAAGTGGTAGAGGGCAAGAAAGGAAGTATTAAATTTACTTCTCCTGTCTTTAGCAAGTCCACAGCAATTAAAGATGTAAGCAAATTGCAGCCATTTGCAGAGACTTTACAAGATTACATGAGGGAATATATGCCAAAGGGTAATCGTGAGCGCATTGGTTCGGTAGTGGATACGTATTTAGAAGATAAAAAAGAAGATGTTGATTTAGAATTTTAGTTTTTATTTGTTTGAAAATAACCCTTTACAGAGATGTAAGGGGTTTTTTTTGCTTAATAGTACGCTTTAAGTGGTTATTTCCCTTACCCCCTTAGAGCAATGCGAGTAAAAAAAAGTAGGTACCCCCCAAAAGTCAAAACCAATGTGTACTATTTTAACTAAAAACCCAAATACCCCCTTTATTTATTAGGGTTAATAACGCAACACATTGAAAATATTAAAAAATAAAGTGTTTTATGTTTTTTATTGCAATAAAAATATTATATTTGACAAAAGTATGTTGGAGATACTTAAATAAAAATATTGGTTAAACCCTTTTACTTAGTAGAGCTCCAACCTCGAAAAGTAGAAGGGTTTTTTATTTAAAATTATGAAAGAAACAATAGTAACAGTTTTTAAAGACTTATTTAAGTCCACAGACGTTCCGTACCACGTTCCTTTATGGAAAGTAATAGAGCGTATTAAAAAGGGTACAAGCAAAGATTTAATAGAGCAGATTAGAAGTGGAAATAAAGAACTAAAAACTAAACTTCCTGCAATATTATTTCACGGTACTTTTTCGGAACGAAGCATAAAAGGACTGGAAGTCCATAATGGTTTAATGGTTTGTGATTATGACAACTTTAAAAACCAAGACGAATTAAAAGAAACTTGGAATGAACTAATAAAAAACAAACATACTTTATTTGTTACATTAAGTCCCTCTGGAATTGGTATTAAAACACTGGTTAAAATTCCACCCTGTACAGCTTTGGAACACTCAAAGTATTTTAAGGCATTTTTTAAAGAGTTTAATAATGATTTTTTTGATAAGTCAGGAAGTGATGTGAGCCGTGTTTGTTTTGAAACTTATGATCCTAACTGTTATGTAAATTATGAAGCTGAAATTTATAGTCCTACTTTAATAGATGAGGGTTTCACGGTTAATACTAAAGTTCCATTAGTTCCATTGGATAATGAAAATGATATTATTGAAAAGATAATGGCTTTCGATTGGAAAAAAGACTTTGTAGATGGAGAAAGAAACAACTTTATTTTTGATGTTGCTGGTTCGTTTTGCGAGTATGGTATAAGTCAAAGCACAGCGGAGGGTTACATTTTAAATAACATAGTAATAGGCGAGTTTTCAGATACGGAAACAATTACAACGATTAAATCTGCATACAAAAAAAGAAACTTTGATAGCAAATACTTTGAGAATTACAACAAATTACAATTAATTAAAACCGATTTAAAAAAGGGTAAAGATGCTGTAATAAAAAGACATAACATATCAGAGGAAACCTATAATGAAATTAAAGAAGAAACAGAAGCAGAGGACTTTTGGTTTGTTGAAGAAGACAGAAACGGAAAGCAAAAAGTAAAAATAGATCCGCTTAAATATAAACTATTTTTAGAACGCAACGGATTTAAGAAGCATTTTATGAGTGATGCTCAAAAGCCAAACTGGATATACATAAACTCAAATAAGGTTACAGAAACATCAGTTGAAAAAATAAAAGACTTTGTTTTGAATTGGTTAATGGAAAAGAACCATTTGCAAGTATGGTCTTATTGTGCGAGTTACCCTAATTTATTTAGTGAGAATTTTCTTTTAATGCTGGACACTATAGAATTAATGATGCTAAACGATACAAAACATAAATCATTTTTAGCATTTCAAAATGGAATTTTAGAAGTTACAAAAGATGCTGTTAAACTAATTGACTACATAGATGTCGATGGGTACATTTGGGAAAGCCAAATACTACAACGCGATTACACGCCTTTAGATGCGTTTAAAAATGAATACCAAACATTCATATCAAACATATCTAATAAGCAGCCTAAAGCTATGGAGTGCGTAATAGGTTACTTATTATCGACTTATAAAAACAAAATGAATAACAAGGCTGTTATTTTAAACGATGAGGTAATTTCTGACAATCCAGAGGGGGGAACTGGTAAAGGTTTATTTATTCAAGGCATTAAACAAATTAGAAAGGTTTCTATTTTAGATGGTAAAACTTTTGACGATAAAAAATCATTTCCATATCAAACAGTAAGTCCAGAGACAAATGTTTTAGTTTTTGATGATGTAAAAAAGAACTTTGATTTTGAAAGTAAATTTAGTTTGGTTACTGAAGGTATGACTTTAGAGCGTAAAAATAAAGATGCTATTAAATTAAAGGTGGAGGATAGTCCTAAAATGGTTTTGAGTACAAACTATGCTATTAAAGGAGAGGGTAACAGCCACGACAGACGAAGACACGAAATTGAAATTGCACAATACTACGGAAAAAATTTAACGCCTTACGATGAGTTTGGTAAACAATTATTTGACGATTGGGATTTAAAAGATTTTGAAGCGTTTGATAATTATATGATATTCTGCTTGCAGTCTTATTTAAAATTTGGTTTAGTTGTCCAAGCTGCTAAAAATTTAAAGATGCGTAAACTAATCGCAGAAACTTCAATGGAGTTTAACGAATGGATTTGTGAAGCTGACAATTTCCCGTTAGGACAAAGACATACTAAAATTGAATTTTTTAATAAATTTGTTGAGGAATATGCGGATTACAAAAAATGGCTTACTCGTAAGAAATTTAATATTTGGGTACAAAAATATGCTTCCTTTGTTGAGCAGCCATTTACACAAGGAAACTCAAACGGAAACAGATGGTTTCAAATAGGAGAAGATAATAACAATAATGAAATTGAATTTTAAAAATATGAATCTATTAAAAAATTGCTTAATTAAGTTTAACAATAAATTTACCAATCAAATTGAAGATTGGCAAGTTGATAATGATATTGAATTGAAGTTTACGCTTTTAGATATGCAAAAATTTGCAAAAAAATATTATAAAAAAGCACAAAAAAAACAAAAGCTAAACATAGATTTAGAGAAGTTAAAAGATATAGTAGAAAATAAATTTAGTGTTAATTTAACTGAAAAAAACAGAAAGAGACATATTGTTTATTCTAAAAGGGTTTATTTAAAATTAGCACGTTCTTTTAACAAACACTCTTTATCTGTAATTGGAAAAACAATTAATTTATCTCACTCTTCGGTTTGTCATCATTTAAAAGAATTTGAAATGATTGAAGATTTACATAAAATAGGGTATAACGAAATTGTAAAAGAATATGGATTTAATGCTGAATTAACTCATATTAAAAAGCAAGTTAAATTTTTAAAGAAAATAGAAAACAAAACGAACTTACCAGCATACATTGTAGACCATTTAAAAGAATATACAGAGGAACAGCTATTGGAGGTATACGCAACAAGATTAAAGCCATACAAAAAGATGCAAGACTCTAAAATAACAGATTTGGATTTAATAGAAAAGCAATTAAAACAAAGACAAAGTGTATAATTTAAGACCACACCAGATAGAAAAGTCAAAGCATCTTGTAAGTATTTTAAAAACTTACACGTGTGCTTATCTGCGTGGCGAAGTTAGAAGCGGTAAAACAATAACAGTTCTTGAAACCGCAAGAATTTACCAGGCTAAAAAAGTTTTGTTTCTTACTAAAAAAAAGGCAATTCCTTCCATACAAAACGACTATGACAATTTTGGATTTGATTACGAAATTACAATTACCAATTACGAAAGTATCCATAAAATAAAAGAGAGTGATTTTGATTTAATAATTTACGACGAAGCGCATTGTTTGGGTGCATATCCAAAGCCAGCGGTTAGAACTAAATTAATAAAAAAAATGTTTAGCCATATCCCTTGCATACTTTTATCAGGTACACCATCTGCAGAAAGTTACTCACAATTTTACCACCAGTTTTATGTGAGTGATTTTACTCCTTTTATTAAATTTACAAATTTCTATAAATGGTCCAAAGAATTTATAACAGTTACAAAAAAGAAAATAGGAACTCACGAAGTGAATGATTATTCAGATGCTAATGTAGCAGCTATTGAGAAAATTATCAGTCCTTACTCTATTATAATGACACAACAAGAAGCTGGATTTGAAACAATAATAACAGAAACGATATTAAATATTGAAACACCTGTAAGCATTATAAACTTAGTAAAAAGATTAATAAAAGACAGAGCCATTGAGGGAACTAAAGGATATTTAATGGCTGAAAGTCCTGCTAAACTTCAAAGCAAATGTCATCAGATATTTAATGGCACAGTAATTTTAGAAGACGAAAATCAAAATAACATTAACCATATCTTCAGCACGTACAAAGCACAATACATTAAAGAGCGTTTTAAGGGCGTTAAAATAGCTATAATGTATTATTATCAAAATGAGTTAGAAGTCCTTAAAAGCGTGTTTGGTGATGAAATTACAACGTGTATTGATGAATTTAATAGTAGTAATAAAAATTTCGCTATTCAGCAAAGCAGTACGGAGGGAATGAACATTAGTAAAGCCGATGCGCTTGTATATTATAATTTGGGTTTTAGTGGTAAAAACTATATCCAAAGTAGGGATAGGCTAACTATAAAAGACCGTAAAAATAATAATGTGTATATTGTTTGCGAAAGCGGTGGAATGACAGCCAAAATATTACAAAGAGTAAAAGACAAAAAAAGTTATAATAGTAAATTATTTTTAAAAGATTTTGAAGCAGCAATCTAAATTAAAAAGTCATTGGCAAAAGCAAGGGTATCTGGTTATAAATTTAATCAGAGTAACACCTATCGGAATGCCAGACCTTATTGCATTAAAGCCTGATGAGGTTGTTTTTATAGAAAGTAAAGAAATGGGCGATCGTTTATCTCCATTGCAAAAAGTATGGTTAAACAAATTAACAAATATTGGTTTTAAATGTTATGTAAATTTTGAAATATGGAACTTATAAATAAGAATGGCAGTATAAATGCCCACGAATCATTTACTTTCAGTGAGGGAAAGAGTAAAGGTATGCCAATGCGCATAGTGGCAACGTATGGAGAAGACAAAACTATTTGGAATGTAACAGATACGGTTAAAAATTTAACCACTGGTAAGCTAACT